>OGIE01004868.1_pt1 | contig 12110 bp, 16 predicted proteins | sample 1571581 | NCBI WGS metagenome assembly OGIE01 (sample SAMEA2582021, study PRJEB24529) | metagenome | biome: Human gut stool | place: China | collected 2011
TCGTCCTTTTGGTGCGCTCGAGGGAACTCGAATCCCTGGCCCTCTGATTAAAAGAATGACCGCTCTAGGATTTGGCCGTTTTTCGTCGTTCATTTTTATATAGAATCATCGTTGTTTTTGTTCTCGGTCGTGCATCTGCGCACCCAGACTTTCTCGGTGGATAAGGCACAAACAAGGCACTTTCCAGAGGACACCCAACAATGAACAGAAAAAGAAGCAGCCCACAGACCCGGCGGAATTATCCCCGCCCTCTGTGGGCTGTATTTTTGTTTCCCGGTCATGCGTGGTTCTCTTCCCGAATGCGGGTGAACACATCCGTTAGAGCGTCCGCCGCCGCTGCATCCGCCGAACGGATAAACCCTGCGTAAATGTCGGTGGTGGTGCTGGTCTTGGCGTGGCCCAGACGGCCAGAAACCGCCGTAACGGGAACATGGGCGGCTATCAGCAAGCTGGCATTGGTGTGCCGCAGACTGTGGAAGTGTACCGGCGGCAGGTCATACGCTGCCAGAAAGCCCGGGAACCACGTTGTAACCGTCTTGGGGTCGATGGGTGCGCCGTTCCATTTAGTAAACAGCAGGTCGTTTTCCACCGTCTTACCCTCTATTTCCACCTTGCGCACCCACTCGGAACCGATTTTGAACCGTTCCGCCTTTTGGTGTTTGCGGTATTCCTGTAGGAGCTGCACACAGTCTGCGCCCATCTTGATGCACCGCCGGGAGCGTTTTGTTTTGGGCGAGGTGAACACCGTGCCTTTGCCAGGGATGTATTGCAAGGTGCGTTCAATGGAGATTGTATCCGCCTCCAAATCCACGTCAGACCAGCGCAGGCCGCAAATCTCGCCCCGCCGTGCGCCCGTGAACAAGGCAAGCTGTGTAATGACACTGAATTGTGTGGGAGCATCCTGCAAGGCGTTCAGTAGCTTGGCAACGTCCAGTTCTTCGAGGGCCTGCACGTCTATCTCTTCGGCCTTGGGTGCTTCTGCCCGCTTGCAGGGATTTTCCGGCACGAGGCCCCATTGTACCGCCTTTGTGAACACGCTGGACAACATCCGGTGATAGTGCTGTACCGTGTTCCCGTTGAGCTTTCCGCCCTCTCTGACGTGCTCTGTGAACGCTTTGGATAGAGGAAGCCCAGCGACCCGGGAAACCTTTTCTGCCGTGCTCTGGCTCACGTTCGCGCCCCTGTGTACGTTCCGCATGGTATCTTCCCCAATGCCTGCCGCTTTCGCAATCCCGCCCCGCTTGCCGTGCGGCAGCAGTTCCAGCAAAACAGGCGTTGCCGTATAGGTGCTATCTTCCCGCACACCCTGTTCCTCTAGGTTCGAGTAAAAGGCCATGAGGTGCGAGGGCTTGACTTGGCAGACCTTGAGCTGCCCCAGCCCGGCGGAGATACGCGGCACAAGCCGCCGATAGTTGTAAACCGTCTTGGGCTTGAGCTTCTTTTCTGCGTACTCGGTGAACCACCGCTCTATCAAATCATCCATCTTCATAGACGCTTCAAGCGAAATGCCGTTGCGCACTTCCTGCTCGAATGCGTCCGCCTGCCGTTTCAGCTCTCTTTCCAGCTTCTTCCCGGTCATTCCCGGCGGGGGCGTATAGGTGCGATTTACCAGCACCTGACGGCCTGCCCGGTCGTAGCCGTTGGAAACCCGGATGCAGTAGGAGCAGGAGCCGTCCTTCTTCGTCCGCTTTACGATTTTCGCCATCTGTCACCATCTTCTCTCAGCTCTAAGCAGTTATTTAGGGTCTGCGAATGGGTCGCCCTCGGTTTCTTCCAGTACTGGCGGTAACGGTGTAGAGGGAGCTGCCAACCATTGACAATATGAAACAACCTTTTCTCTGTCCGAATCACTCAACTTATGATAGCACGTCAATAGCTTTCTATCTTCCATATCCGACTTTATGTCATCAAATCTTTCCTTAATTTCTGACAATCTTTTTGACTTTTGTTTTAGCTGCTCAATGCTTGCGCCTTTTCTGGACTTTTCAATTTCAACAATCTCTTTTCCCAGGTCATCGACTTCTTCTGTCAGTCTCTTGTTGACCCAAAGTTCATTATTTTCATCTTCAATGTAATCCGTTTGGCTCACAAGGTCCATAAAATTTATTTCTAATGCATCGGCAAACTTAAATAGTGTCTCAATTTTAGGGTTGATACATCCTCTCTCATACTGGCTTACGGTTTGCGGTGTTACACCTAATCGTCTTGCTAGTTCCGCCTGTGTTATTCCCGCATCCCTTCGAGCCTTTTTTATCGCATCTCCTGTTTTCATCGGTTTCAATCCCCCCTTTATTTCAGATTATCACAAGTCAATCAAAAAGTAAAGCAAATATCTTATTTTTGCTCTTGACAAAAGTAATTACTTGATATAAAATCAATTTGTAAAGTTTTTACTTGATAAAAAGGAGGTTATAAATCGTATGCGAATTGATCGTATAAAGCTCATTGCAGAAATGGCCCGTCAGGATATAGGCGTTGCCGCCTTATCCGCTAAAGCGGCTGTTTCTCGCTCTACTATAACGGCTATGCGTGGCGGGAAGAGCTGTAACGCAAACTCCGTTCGCCGTGTTGCTCTGGCCTTGGATGTAAGTCCCGAAAGCCTTATGCAGAGCAGTGATAGCGATTCATCGTTTGAGTGATTCAATTTCATTGTTGATTTTTGATGTGTGAAATCTGCACCATCTATCCATAAAACAGCCGGGCATCTCTCTCAAAATCCCTGAAATCTATGATACAGGATGACACTAGGTTTACTCAGATGAACTTAGATGCACTCAGATTGACTTTGACGCAGCGGACTTTATTTCAACAACGGTTCATGGTATCAATTTTCAATCAAAATTTGGCGGTATTGCAAAGATTTTCGTTTTATGGTTTAATGCCGACACATCAAAAGCGACAGTTCAACAAATGACCTAAAGGGGGTTGAAATATGGGTGATACCATCCGTTATCCCAGCATGGGAACCGTCAAAAAGGCCGCTGAAATCTATGGACTGTCACCGTCCTATATCCGGCGGCTCTGCAAGACGGGGAAAATCCGGTACGTGAATGCCGGGCATATGTGGCTGGTCAATCTGGACAGTCTGGCCCGGTATTTTGAACAGGGCGACCCAGCGGAAAACAGCCAGACCGTCGGGGGCATCCGCCGGGTAGCGAGGTAGGCAAATGGCTGTAAAACGAATGTTCTCAAGTTCCGTGACTGAAACAGACAACTTTCTGGAATTGCCGCTAAAATCGCAGGCACTATACTTCCATCTCGGGATGCAAGGCGATGATGATGGATTCGTGGCAAACCCGCGCGCCATTATCCGTTCTATCGGCTGTACGGCCCGCGATTTGAAGCCTTTGGAAGCTGCCGGATACGTCATTTCTTTCCCTTCAAAAGTGCTTGTTATCACCGATTGGAAAGTCAACAACAATTTACGCAATGACCGATACAAACCGACCGCGTTTCAAAATGAACTCGCACAGTTGAAGGAAAGCACGAATAAGCGATATATTTTAACCAGTCTTGGTATACCAACTGGCAACCAAATGGATACCATTGGTATACCATCTGACAACCAAGTGACAACCCAGCATAGCATAGCAGAGCATAGCTTAGAAAGAAGTAGTAAGAAAGCCGCCACAACTGCCGCCGATTCTCGCACAGATTCAGGTCTTGCCGAAGTCGTTCAACACTTCGAGCAGGTAATAGGCAGCTTCCCACGCTCTGCACTGGACAAGCTGCAACGCTACCGCGATTCCATTCCCGCCGAGGTAATCTGCAAAGCCTTTGACGAGGCTGCCGAAAGCGGTCACCGGTCATGGAAGTACGCCAACGGCATTTTGAAAAGCTGGCAGGCTGACGGAGTAAGAACCCTTGGCGATGTAGAGGCCCGCCGGGAAGCCCGGAGAAGGCCCGCACAGCCGCTTGAGCAGGAAAGGAAGATGGCAACATGAATCTGCAAAAAGTTCTGCTTGGAGCGCTTCTCATCAAACCAGAGCTGGCACCCTATGCTTTGCCAAACTTGGAAATCGAACACTTTCCGGCAGACCTGCAGCCAGTATTTGCCGCCATATCCGGCCTCTGGAATGCAAGGGGCCGTCTGGACGCGGTGGAAGCCTGCACCCGCTACCCAGAGCAGCAAAAGGTCATCATGGAATGCGTAGGAGAATGCGAAAGCGAGTGTATTGCCATAACCCGCGACCGCGTAGAAGAATGGACGCAGCTTGTCAGGGAACAGGCTGCCTTGGCCCGGTTCCAGAGTTTGGCCCTTCAGGCTGGAAGCAACCTGACCACCTTTGCAGACATGCCCGACCTGTATTCCCAGATGGGCGAAGCTTTGACCCTTGACCGGGAAGAACAGGACTTCAAACCCATCGGGGAGCTAGTAGACAATTATGTGCGCAAGCTGGATGAAAAGCCACGCTATATTCCAACCGGCCTTTCTGTACTTGACAAGCACTTGCATCTGTCCCCCGGCAACCTGTTTATCATCGGCGGCAGGCCAAGCGCAGGCAAAACGGCGCTGTCCTTGCAAATGGCCTGTGAGCAGGCCCGGAAAGGCTACAGGGTGTGCTACTTCTCGCTGGAAACCGACCCTGACACCCTGACAGCCCGCATCATTGCGAACCGTCTGGCGGTTTCTCTGGCCGATGTGAAAGCCAAGACTGTGCCGCAGTCTGAGCTTGACAACCTCGCAGAGCTGCATAGGCTGCCGCTATTCATCCGTTCCGCATCCGGCAAGGGTGTGGCATGGGTCAAAGCTCAGGCCCAGCGGATGAAAGCGCAAGTCGTGTTCATCGACTACCTGCAGCTACTGGCCACTGGAAAAGCAAAAGACCGATACCAGCAAATCACCAGCATCTCTATCGCCCTGCATGAGCTGGCACAGACAACCGGAATTCTTGTGGTAGCTCTAGCCCAGCTGAACCGCAATTCAGCTCAATCTCTTCCTACCGTGGCCGACCTAAAGGAATCCGGCCAGATTGAGCAGGATGCAGACGCCATCCTACTGCTGGCAAACGATGTGACCACACAAAACCGCCCTGAGAAGCACTATCATTGCAGTCTGGAAAAAAACAAAGAGGGCGATTTGTGGACACTTCCCATCACGTTCGACAAGGAGCATCAACGCTTTTTGGAGGTAATCACATGAAGCGAAACCCCAACCGCCCGCGTCGCCGGGAACCGTACCACTACGATGCAACCGGCGCGCAGTATATCGCCTGCATCGAAACGGCCCTGCAGCATGGCCAGAGCATCCCGCTGCACGTCTTGCAAGTAGTCTACCATATGCTGCTGCCTTATATGCATAGTTGAACCACCAACCGCATCCCGGCGGTGTGATTTTGAGCGCGCCCAGTAAGGGCGCAGAAAGGAAACATAACCATGAATGACACCCACAAGACCACGGAATACACCGCATCCGTCCGCGAGTATATCAACAGCCTGTCCGAGAACGAGCTGATTGAGTACGGCCACAACGAATTTGACGGGAAAGACCAGATGTTCGCCGCACTGGACACCATCGACAAGCTGGCCGCCCACAACGAAGAAGAAGCTCGCATGGCCTATCTGAACTTCCTTGAGGTCAATCTGTGCGGCTTCAGCACTGAATTTAAGGATTGACCCGCCACACAAAGCAAAAGCCGCCTATCCCTGCGCCAACAGGGACGAGCGGAAAAATGGAGGTTTTTACTATGTTGACCCACATGAAATTCGAGAATCGCCCTGTCCACCTGTTCAATATCTCTGGCCGAAAGTACTATGTAACCCGCAGCTCTGCCCCTCAGACAGGAGCGGTTGCGCTTACGTCTACCAATGGAGCCGCCGCCGTGCTTGCCCCGGCAAACATGAGTTACCAGCAGGCAGCTATGAAAGCTGCACAGATTTGCTTGACCCTCTGAACACGAGAAAAACCGAATTTCCCGAATTTTCGGAGGCCCTAAAAAAAGACTCTGATTTTTCATCCAAGTATGTAGGGGGAGGGAGGGGGATACCAAACCATGCCCAAAACAAAGAGTGAACCCACAGATGCCGGACGGACGTTACTTCAAATCATCGACCAGAATGCCGCCGATAACGCCAAGCTGGCCGAGAAGCTGAACGGTGTAGCAGGAGACGCCATTGATACCATCGTGAAGGTGATGCAAGCAGCAGACACACCCAATCCATCGAAACTTCAGGCCGCACAAACCCTGCTGAAAGCCCGTCAAGAGGTCAATGACCGTCTGTTGAAGGACGAAGAGAAAAAGCGTGAAAACAGCTTTGACCCTTTTAGCTTTGCCTCTTCTACCTGACCCATCTACCTGCAGGCGCGATACACGGCCCGCGTGTTATCGTGCCTGCTGTTTATTTTCCGACAATTCCGACGCCTAAAAAAGAGGGCCGAATAATGGAACAGGAATCACAGCAGATCGACCAGCAAGCCACAAACGCAGCTCTTGCCGCTCTGGCTGCCGCCGGGAATAGCTTTGCTCTAGGCCAGCTCTGGGAGATAAACCAAGGCTTTCTCCATCGGCTGTTCTGGCAGTGGTACAGCAAGAACAAGACCACCGCCGACGCCCACGGCTTGACCCTTGAAGACTTCGATCAAGAAGCGTTCTTTGCCGTGCAAGCCGCCGCGCAGGCTTACGACCCCGAAAAAGGCAGATTTCTCACCCTTTTGAGCTACTATGTGCAGAACCAAATCAACAAGGTAGTATGCGGGGAGCGTGGCCGCTATATCTCCACGGAAGACGGCAGACAGGTGAGAATCTCCGCAAACCCTCTGGATGACTGTACCAGCTTTGACGCTCCGCTTGATGCTGGCGACGATGGAAGCGGCACCAGAGGCGACCTCATCGAAGACCCGGCGGCTTCTCAGGCGTTCCAGAAATCCGAGGATGAAATCTATACCGAGGAGCTACATACCGCACTGGAAGAAGCGATGGCCCAGAATCTGACTGTGCGTGAAGCGCATATCTTGCGCCGCCGCTACTACGACTGCCAGAGCCTGCGAGCTGTCGGCAATGAGCTAGGTGTGCAGCGCGAAACCATCCGCCAAATCGAGCGCCGCTGCATCCGAAAGCTCCGAGAGCTGCCCAAGCTCCAGCGCTGGCATGACGACATCATCTCAACGCGAGCATGGCGGGGGACAGGCTTTGATGCATGGAAGCACAACGGCAGCGTTCAGGAGCGCACTGTGGAATATCTGGAAGCGCAAAACAGTGAACAGTATATCGCCCTCTTGGAAGAAGCTGCCCAACTTGCCCCTGAGCATCGCGCCACCATCGAAGAGATGAAAGCCGAGCATTACGCCCGGCTGGAACGGAGCGGCTACTATGACTGCCATCCTGAGAAGCCGCCTGACGTCGTAGCGGTGGAATAGCGGTGAAAATCTGGCCGCAGCACGCAATGCGCCGCAGGCCCATCACAGACGCCGCAAGCAGGGCTTTTGTACGCACAAAGCCCTCTTGCCTTGCAAGAACTTGTTGGGCCGCATCCCAAACCCTTTGACCGTGTAGCACCCGCCGGGCGCAACACTCCAGCTACTCGACACAAAGCCCCCAGACCGCGACAGCGCGCGTCTGAGGGCTTTCGTATATTCTATGCCATGTGTAATTGTTCTTTCAACGCTCGCTGCAAGACCTGAGAGAAATTCACTCCCTGAGCCACAGCTGCTTCATTCAACCACGCCGGAATAGATAAAGTTTTCTTGACAGACTTTTCAAAATGTTTCTTGGCATATTCTGCAACATCAACAGACACGAGATTAACGATAGCTTCCCCTACCGGCAAATCGGGGTCAAGCTCTTTAGCAACAGCCACAGGGTCAATATTCACCAGCGAAGAAGGTGCGGGAACATCTTCACCATCACGCTGAGCTATATACAGATAGCTTGCAAGGCACTCCACAGCCATTTCCATAGCATCTTCAAAAGAATCACCCTGTGTTGCAAGGTAGTTCAAATCCGGGAAGATAACAGAATAACCGTCATCTTCCTTGTAAAAGCAAGCCGGATACATCGATAACATATTCAAGCACTCCTATTAGCACTCTTCTTTGTAAAAGCAAATTATATTGTGAAAATTTATATTTATATTGTAATTATCAAAAGCAAAAATCTTATTTTTTTAATCCTGCCTGTCTCAGAATTGATAGCTCTATAATCTTGTTAAGTTCTTTACCTTTGTGAAATGGAATTGTAACTTTTCCCGGCTTAGTCGGATGTACATAATGACGATGTGAACCATTCTGTTCTTTGAACACCCAACCATCAGCAAGGATTTTCTTTTCTAAATCCTTTTTTATACATGCTAAAAGAAACAACCAAATCATTTACTTCTAAAACTGTTTTTCTATTATCCATTTTTACCTCTATTCGTTACCACTTCCAGGATTCCATAATTTTTTCAGATTATCTCCCATAACATCAAATAAAACAACTGCAATTAGCAATAATAGACCTGGAAATAAAGCCAGCCACCATTTTCCTGTAGCTAAATGTTTCATTGCTTCAGATAAAATGACACCAATTGCAGGCATCTCTGCCGGAAGTCCAAATCCTAAGAATGTAATAGATGCTTCATGCATAATCGCATGAGGAAACAATAACACTAAACCAATCAAATAAGATGGCAACACATGTGGAACAATATGAGTAACTGCCACTTTCCATTTTGAAATTCCCATTTTATAAGCAGCTTGAACATACTGAGAAGAACGAATTTGCATAACTTCAGACCTCACAATTCGAGTCAGTGACGGCCAATGTGTTAATGCAACTGCAATTGTTACTCCTTTTACTCCTTTTCCCAACATAAAGGAAATCAACATTAACAGTACCAAATGAGGAAGCCCCATACACAAATCCACTCCCCAATTAACCACCTTATCTACCCATTTTCCAAAAACAGCAGCAGCTATTCCAAATATTAACGCAACTATTGAGCTAACAATTGAAGCAAGAATTCCTATCACAATACTATTTGACAATCCTTTAACACATCGATAAAACATATCTCTTCCAACAAAATCTGTTCCAAAAGGATGTTTTAAACTTGGACTCAAGAATTTATTTGCATAGTTTACTGCATATTTTTCAGGATTCATAAATATTCCCCATATAAAAATCCCTGCCAGGTAAACAACTGCGATTACCATTAATACAACAATTTTGGTCTTTCTATTCCATACAATTTTTTTATCAGACATACTCTTCCCCCTCTCTGATTCGCGGGTCGAATACGCCATATAAAATATTTGCCATTAAATTTCCTGCAAATACAAACATTGCACTGCATAATGCAATCCCCAGTAACAAAGGAACATCTGCATTTAAAGCTGCTGCCGTAGTTGCCGTTCCTATTCCTGGATAGGAAAATACATTCTCTGCCAATGCCATTCCTCCAAAAAGTTCACTAAATGATGCAAACTGAACAGTAACAGCCGGTAAAATAACATTTCTCAAAATGTGTCTTGTTATTAATTGTTTTTGAGATTCTCCTCGCGCTTTCGCATATAAAATAAAATCACTATTCATAATCTCTACAATTTTTTGCCTTGTGTACAGGATTACATCACTCATACTTACAATCGTTAACGTAAGCACCGGTAAAATCAAGTGATAAATTCTATCCCAGATTGTGACCTCACTGGCTAATTTACCCGCTGGCACAGCCATCCCCATTGGAAACCATCCTAATTGAACTGCAAACAACGATAAAATTAACAAGCCCAACCAAAAAGTTGGCGCAGACTTTGTAATCAAACAGAATAGTTTCATAAACCTGTCAAAAATACCACCTTGATGTATTCCACATAATATTCCAAGAACAAATCCTAAAATTCCAGAAAAAAACCACGCCAGTATCATCAATACAATTGAATATAAAAACCTTGTTTTAATAATCTGTATTACCGGCTTTTTATACGTGATAGACTCTCCAAAATCTCCATGTAATGCATGATTTGCCCACGTAACAAATCGTTCCGGCAATGGGTCGTTCAATCCCCAATATTCCGATATTTCTTCCTTTGCTTCATTTGACAACGTAGAATTTGTCCCTATGTAAGATACAAGAGGGTCAATTGGTGCTTTTGTAATAAGAATAAATGCCACCAAACTTACTGCTATCAATAACAAAAGCATCCTAATCGCTTCCGATAAAATTTTTTTTACGCTTTTCATTTATCCCTTTCTCCCAAAATAGGTGACCTATCTCAGACAGGTCACCTAAAAACCGTATCTTTATTTTTTACTTATACTTCCAATCTTTCATATTACATACAATCGGACTTCCATGTCCGTGTGGATGCGGAATCTGGGTATCCATTGATATGTCTAAGTTATCATTGATAAAAAAGCAATGTTCAATATTTACTAAGTACAGTTCCGGATAATCTGCATCTGCAATTTTCTGAACTTCTTTCCATGCTGCAATTGCATCTTCCTGATTGTTCGCTGTAAGAGCCTCATCAATTTTCTGGTCTACAACATCATTTTTATATCCAACTACATTGTCATACCCACCTGTTAAAAATAAATCTGATTTAAACAGCGAATATAATACAGTAGGTGAATACTGACCCCACCCCCATACAATGCCCGCTGTATTCTGAAGTGTGGTAACTTCATCCCAGGTAGCAGTCTTTACCTGAATATCAATTCCCAAATTTTTTGCATTTTCAGCCAATGCAACTGCTAAATTGTATCTATCCTGATCTCCACCGGGAGAATACACATCAAATGTACACTTTAAATCACCTTTTTCTCTGATTCCATCATTATCAGAGTCTTCCCAGCCGGCATCTTCCAATAATTTGATTGCTTCATCCACTCTTCCATCTTCATAAGTTTCTGTAGAAGCCCATACTAAATTATCTGTAAAATTCACAGCTGGTTTTCCAACACCGTTAAATGCATTGTCTATAATCTCCTGACGATTGATACCGATAGATAATGCTTCACGGACTGCTTTATCAGAAGTAACATCGTTGCCAACAACCACTTCATTTCCTTCTGAATCTTTTGCTGTCATCGTCGGATTAACCGGAAGCGAAATATTTCTTACATCCATTGTTTCAAAATTAGTGGCAGTCATACCATCTACTTTTTCTTTTGAATAGTTCGCACCTACCATTACTATATCCAACTCTCCGGATTTTGCTGCTGAAAAAGCTGCCTCCTGTTCCATTGCAACCAGTGTTACTTTCTTAATTTCCGGCGCATCTCCATAATACTGATCATTAGCTTCTAAAATAATCTGCTGATTTGCATCGTATTGAGACACCTTATAAGCACCTGTTCCAATTGGCTGTGTATCAAACAATTCGCTGTCATAAGCATCAGAAGGAACAATCTGTAACATTGCAGTGGTATCCAAAAACGGAGAATATGCTTCACTTAATTTAAATTCAACCGTGTGATTATCTAAGGCTGTCACTTTATCAAGACGAGTTAAATCAACGTTTTCATTATTTGCCTGATTTTCTTTCACCGTCTTATATGTAAATACTACATCTTCAGCATCAAAATCACTTCCGTCACTAAATTTTACATTTTCTTTTAAATTAAATGTATAAGTCAGTGCATCATCGCTTACTTTCCAATCTGTTGCCAAATCTCCAACATATTCCGAATCTGGATTTACTTCCAGCAATGCCTCATTGATAAAAGGATATCCATAACTCATCGCACCCTTTATTGGGTCAAGACTACTTTCAAAAATGGTTCCTCCAACATACGCCCGCACTCCATCGTCTGTTTGTTTTGTCTCTTTAACTTCATCTGTCTGCTTTGTCTCTTCACTCTGGTCAGCTCCGCACCCCGTAAAAACAGCCATGAGCATAGTCGTCAGACATAAAATACTTACTACTTTCTTTTTCATACGTTCCTCCTGTGGTTTCTGTGTTTTCCTCATTATACTTAACTTTACAAGTCTTCGTAAGCCCCCTGCGCGGATATAATTTTCCTTTAATTTTTTCTTGTTTTTACACTACTTCGCTACTATGCCAGAACCCTATCCGGAGGATATTTTTTATAATTTTGTACAAAAAAAAGCAGGTTCACAAAGAACCTGCCCTTTTGCATTGATTAAGCCAACCGTCAAGTGGATATTCGCAATTCGCTTCGCTACTT
>OGIE01004872.1_pt1 | contig 12104 bp, 10 predicted proteins | sample 1571581 | NCBI WGS metagenome assembly OGIE01 (sample SAMEA2582021, study PRJEB24529) | metagenome | biome: Human gut stool | place: China | collected 2011
GATTTTCAGCTTCCGGACTGTTAAAATTGCTAAATAAAATACTTCTATCAGCCATTCAAAAAGGATTGTTTGAAATTCCGGATAGGTTCTAAACAGCGTGATTACATCCATATTGGCAATCACAAAAGCATCTACATTCGACATCGCAACCACAGAGGTCAGCGCTTTTCTCTGCCAGTTCATAAACGGCGTAATCATCTCGCCGGATACAAAAGAAAAATCATCTGAAATCTGCTTTCCGCCCTTCGTGTAGAGAAATGCACCCGTCACGCCTTCCATCAGGAAGCAGCAGGTATCCACCGTTTCCCCTTGACTGTACAGTGTCCGTCCCTTCGGGCAGTGCCTGATGCTGGAAATACCAATAACTTCTTCGATTACATCTTTATTATGGATGTCCAGAACATCCACCAGAAACCGTCTCATTCTGTCTTTCATACACATACGATATCCCAAAACCTCTAAGCCTTGTCTTTCTGCCAATACATCTTCTTCCTTGTTTTATAAGGTTCATCATGCTTCATGAGTTTTTGCTGTTTCCTACAACATAACATAAAAATCAAACCCTTTCATTGACCTATGTCAATATCCTAGCATTTTTAAGAGCAATTTTCAAATATTTTCAAGAAAAATGAAAATTTTTTGATACATTTGTTTTCTTCTTCTATTTTCTATCTGTTTATTAGGTACAAACCGATATCTAGTCAAAAATAACTGATTATATAGAATATTTCAAGTTTTTTATTAGATATAATATGACACATGGAGGTGATACAAGCATGTGTAAAGAGGCATTTTCCAAAAGATTGGTACAGCTGCGTATGGCAAAGGGCGTTTCCGCAAGGGATATGAGCCTTTCCCTCGGGCAGAACCCCGGCTACATCAACAGCATTGAAAACAATAAGACCTTTCCTTCCATGTCCAATTTTTTTGAAATCTGTGACTATTTGAACATCACCCCAATGGAATTTTTCGATCTGGAGTCAGAGCATCCCGAAAAAATCCACACCCTCACAGAGCAGCTCAAGCGCCTTGATGCTGCCCAGCTTGATAGTATCCTTCGTATTGTAAATGGGCTGGTCTCCAATCATCCCTATTGATTTTTTCCAATTCATAAATCTGTAAAAACCCGTCTGTCGCAGGGCATAAAAAAAGATACAAGATTTTCTCTTGTATCTCAGACTGTAGACAAAGTAATTTTGAGGCAGCGGAAGGGCTTGGGAAACAAATCCGTTTCCCAAATGGAATCCGCAGTCGGAATTCACTTCCGGCGAGGAAAACAGCGAGTTTCGAGGCTTTTAAGCTGATGGAACTCGTCTGTTTATTCTTCTGTCTTAGCAAGTCGAAATCCTGATTTCGACTTAGGGTGTCGACTTTGTCGACACCCTAAGATACAAGATTTTTTTCTTGTATCCCTTTTTCGCTTGCGGAGACAGGATTTGAACCTGCGACCTCCGGGTTATGAGGCAGATTTTTCTGCCTCAAAATTCATTTTTTCTATTTATTTCTCATTTGAAAATAGCCATAAACGTTGATTTTCCGCCATTTTCCAAAAACACAGTATAAACTGTAAATATCGGAAGAAAATTTTTTGCGTTAGAAAATTGTTAGAATATGTTAGAATAGAGACCACCTTGTTATCTCTTAATTTCCATTCGCTATTTCAGTCTCACAGGAATTTAATATTGCTATCGCCTGCTCTGCATGCTCCTCCTGCAAGCCTGCGTCCTTCTCATAAAAAAATTTAGTTTTTACCAAATGCTTATCAATCCCATATTTTTCATAATCAGGAAAAGTCTCATCGTCCAAAACAACCCATGCCGTCACATCCTCATTTGCACTCAGCCACACATGTATTCCTTCTCCTCTGTTTGCCCAAAAGCTCTCCTCTGTTTTATCATAAATGGATAACCCAAAGCGTTTCAGCTTTCTCATCAGATATAGCATATCCGGGTCTGTTGTCTCTTCTCTTTTCCAATATTTCTTCCAGCTACTTATCAGCACCAGCCTTGCATCCGTTTGTCGTACAATTTCACGCAACAGCTTTAGCTTTGCATCTACCGCACCCTTGCATCCGGAAGGCGCTCTGGCTCTACAATACTTATCATTTAAAACACCATCTATGTCTAAAAAAATAACCTTCATCTTTTCCGCTTTTCTGCCTCCCCATTTTGTTCTTTCCATTGGTTTATCATTTCAACCGCCTTAAAAACATGAATTCCCAACTATAGCATAAATTGAAAGCATTGAATAGAATTCGTTATTCAATATAGAATCGCAACCATCTTTTTACAAAATGTTACTCCGTACTCACGCTACGCTCTTATACCTTGTATAAACATATTCATAGATCCGCTGTCGATAAGTTGAGATGCTAATTTCATCATAGCATAGTGGAAGCTCAGCATAAAGTATATTACGAATAAGATTATCAATTTCCGCCTTTGTTTCCTGCTTATCCGTCCAGTGGTCAATTTCGGCAATCCTATTCTTTATCTTCCGAAGCAAAGTTGTAGCTACTTCTTTCAATTTTTTGATATCATTCTTACTTAAATCATCTCTAAAAAGCATATCATAAAGAGAAAGCTCTTCATCGCTTGAAAATCCTTCCCGAGCATATCGCTGCTCTTCTTGATTCATCTGATTTGCTAAATCCATTAAATCCATAAAAGTCTTTTCAATCGTAGCCCTGTCTTGTTCGGCATTATAACCCATTATAATCTGCTGATACCGTTCATAGTAGTTAATACGTTCTGGATTTGTAAATAACATTCTATCAAGTTTCTGTTGGATAATTTCTTCCAAATCCCTCATAACAAGATTTTTTCTTTTTACCTTTGCAAATTCAGTACGAAGTAATCCAAAATCTATTGCACTAATATCAAATCTTCGCGTTTCTTGGTTTGAGGTTATCGGCATATGCTGAATTTCTATATAAGAACTGATAATACTGTTAATCTCAATCATTAAGTTAGTAGTATTGACATGCTTGCGTTTTTTCTGCAGTTCTGCATAAATAGCAGCGATTGCTTCATATTGCTTGCGTGTATGTTCGGTAATATCAGCCCTGTCTATATACTTCATAAGCCGATTCAACTCAGAAGCGTATGTAGAGTATGTTTTCTTATTCTCTATCGTCCCACATACTGCATTAGCCGCCTCTTGCAGATAAGAAAGCTTTGCAAAACCAACTGCTACAATCAGGCTCTCTAAATCAAAATCGTGTTCAGCCAAAAAAATCTTTGCTTTACCGATAGTATCTGTAATACGAGAAATCAATTCCTTCTTATCAATGGTAGGGTCTGTCCCAGAAATTCCGCTGACATTCGCCGTATAATCAGCTAACGCTTTTCTAAGGGCCTTTACAATACCGATATAATCTATAATTAAACCATTACTCTTTCCCTCATTAACACGATTTGCTCTTGCTATCGCCTGCATAAGAGTATGCGCCTTTAATGGCTTATCAAGATATAAGCATGATAAACATTTCACATCAAATCCCGTCAACCACATAGCACATACAAAAACAATACGAAGCGGATTCTTAGAATCCTTAAATTCCTTATCCAATTCACGTTTTTCCATTTTTTCTCTATGCGGTTTAATATCCAAATGCCACTCTTTGAAGGTCTGGATTTCGTTCTGCTCCTGGCTGATAACAACAGCCATTTCCGTTTCCTGCATCCACTTCAGCTTTCGCCTCAACTCCTGCGCTTCCTGTTGGCTGGCATTTTTAATTTTGCTCTCTAAAACTTCAATTTCTTTTGCCCAGTATTCCTGCACGTAATTGTACATACGAACACAAGTAACCTTATTCAGACAAACAAACATAGCTTTGCCACTTGTCCATAAATCTGAATAATGGTTCACGAAGTCACGAGCAATTGATTCTAATCTCGGCTCTGCTATCAGCAAATGTATTTCTTTCGCAAATTCTTCTTCCAATTTATCCTGCTGGTCAACATCGAGGTCTGCTGCTTCAATAGCATCCAGAATCTGCTCTGTAATTTCAGGGTTATGTAAGTCTTCAATCTTCTCACCACGATTTTCATAATAAAGCGGCACAGTGGCGCCATCTTCAACGGCTCTCTTAAAATCATAAACCGACACATATCCACCAAAGGTACGAGCGGTAATATTATCACTGGAAAGTAACGGTGTCCCTGTAAAACCAATACGAGCAGCTGTAGGCAACAGCTTCATCATATTATCAGCGTATATACCATACTGACTTCTATGCGCTTCATCTGACATAATAATGATATCATGCTCAGGATAAATCGGTTCTTCATCCGGCTGATTAAACTTCTGAATCAAAGTAAAAATAAAGCTTGGATTGCCCTGCAGCTTTTTTACAAGGTCATCACCACTTGCAGCCATAAATTTTGATGCCTTAATGTTTTTTCCAAGCAAACCACAATTTTCAAAAGTATCACTTATCTGTGTATTAAGCTCATCTCGGTCTGTCAAAATAACGAAGGTAGGTGTGCCTTCCATTTTTCTACGCACCTTTTTTGCAAAGAAAACCATAGAATAACTCTTGCCTGAACCCTGTGTATGCCAGAACACCCCCAACTTGCCATCATTAAGCTTTCTTGCAGTATACGCTTTCATTGCCTCATTTACGCCAAGATACTGGTGATTACGTGCAAGTATCTTAGCTGTGTGACCACCAGAATGGTCATACAGAATAAAATTTTCAAACAAATCAAGAAAGTTTTCCTTCTTGCAGATACCACGAAGCATTGTTTCAAGAGCTACACTACCTTCATCCTCCTCCGCAAGACGCTTCCATTCATGGAAAAATTCAAACTTACTTCCGAGAGTACCCACCTTTGCTTCCATACCGTTGGAAAGCATAAGAAAAGCATTGTAATAAAACAAGTGCGGAATCGTATCCAGATAATCTGTATAATTGTCATCATAGGCATTCTGCACATCCACCGTATTCTTTTTCAGCTCAACAAAAAGTAACGGAATCCCGTTTACAAAACCTACAATGTCCGTTCTGCGACGATATAAATCGCCATGGATTTTCAATTCTTTGATTGCAAGAAAATAGTTTTTTTCCGGATTCTGAAAATCAATCACTGTCGCCTTCTTGGTTTCAGTCTGTCCGTTCGGTTTCTTCACTGTTACAGGGATACCGTCACGAATCAAAAAATATTTCTCCTCATTTATCTGCAACAAAGAAGAAGTGGACAATCTCTGTTCCAATATCTTCTGTGCTTCGGAAATCTGACTGTCATTTATCCAAGGATTAAATTTTTTCAAAGCTTCCTTAAAATAACGAAAAAGGAGAATTTCATTGTAGCTTGTCCTTCCAAATGTCCCATCTTTACCCAATGTTTCTGTGTTATAGGCAAACTGTACATCCCACCCCAGCTCATCACGGAGCAGATTGCCGGCACTTTCCTGCACAAGAATGTTTTCGGAATAATCATAGCTCATAACTTGATACCTCCTAACACCATACCAAGATAAATTGCATAACCTATTATTTCATACAATCAGACTAAGTGTTTCGACATATTTTTTTAATTCAATGTAATTATTCGCAACCTTCTTATACGCTCCTTCTACCTCATAATATAGACGACACTTTGAGCTCTTTTTATGCATCTGATACCTCGAAAGTAGAATTGCTCCATACAAATTAGGTCCTCCCAAAAGTGTACGCTCTCTGATAGAATCTGGAAAGACGGTATTTTCCGCAAATTTGATTTTTTTAAATTGTTCTTCAAAGAATTTTGAAAATCCGACTTCAAAACTTTCTTTTCCACACGCCCTAAACATCCCACCGAACGAAACAACATCTATAGGTGTATCTTCAAAATTGGACGCCTTATAATTATGTACATAAGTCATAACCACAAGTATCAATTCCATACACATAAATGAATAATCCTTCTTCTCTGTATATAAAAGTTTATGTGCCAGCATGGCTTTTTTTACAAGCTGTTCCTGCGTACGAATATCAATGTCCTTGAATATGGCCTGCAAGCACTCCTCCACAGAATCTTCAAATTGAAAAATATCTTCATCAAATAATTCCGTAAACTCCGCGTACTTTTCGTATACTCTTTCCGAAACGGTTCCATAATCCAATTTTATTTCAAAATTTATAAACTTTTGCAAATATTTTTCAGGATTATTGATTCCGAAAATCTTCTTAATGCCGCAAACAAGTTGGGGTTTATCAATTGCAATGATTGTTATAAGATTGGTGCTCTCTTCTGTCAAGTGATGCAGCCGCTCCAAAACTTTGATTGCATATTCAGGAATACAACGGTCTAATTCATCTACCAAAAATACTACCGTGTACTCCTGAGCTATCTCTTGCAGCAAATGGTTTAATGCTTTTAGTGTCTTATTGAATTGAAAATAAATATCATATTCCTGTCTATCCTCATAATCTGCTGTGCCATTTTGTTTCCCGGTTAAAACGATATCCACACACTTTTGAAAACCTACGCCAATCTTATTCTTTACTACCTCATCTGCCATAGACAAAAGAACCACGCCCGCAGATTTCAGTATACCAAGAATTTCCTCCCTTCTTTGACTACTTGGAAATAGCTTTGTTTTTTCTTCAACGATAGAAATCATAGTAGATACAATAGCCACAAGCGGTTCTTCATAATAATCGTACTTCCAGCTATTGTATCGAACAACAAAATATTTATCTTTGGATGTGTTTTCCGATTGAATCTCTCCAAGTCTTTCTTCAAAAATATCAAGCAAAAAGCTTTTACCACATCCCCATGCCCCATTGATAGCAAAACAAGTGGAGGATTTATTATCGGATAGATTATTCATTAGCCGAACTAACTGTTCAACGAATGTATCTCTATTAAGAACATCAAGCTTGTCCATATTTTTCACCCCTTCTCAACTTTCCCCTAACATATCTTTGATGATTTGAATCATGATATTGTTACACCTCAATTTCCCCGCTCATGAGCTTAGGGAGTAAGCGGTCACGAGCTTCTGAAAGTAAAATATTCTGATTTAATAAAAGCTGGCGTTTATCAAACAATGTTTTAAATGGAATATATAATTCGTCTGGACCGGTTAATAGTTCTATCGTGTCTATGTGTTTTTTTCCTAAATGGGCAACAGTTGCACCAACAACAGTTTTTTCAAAATATTTGATTGGTCCATAGATTGCTTGGAGTAACCAGCCTCGCATCAATTCCTTTTTAGGAATGAACTTACAAGTTCTCTGAACAAGATATGCTGTCTTTCCACACCATGAATTAATATGAAACTCACCATCCATTCCCACTACGATGTCACCGTTTGAAACTATATACTGCTCATCTGCTTCCTGCGTGGTATAGTCATCAGTAATTCCACTAGGAATATTTCTAATTCTAATTATTTGCTTGCCCTTTCCTTGAGAATTAAATAAAGAACTATCAAATGCAAATCCATATTGAACATTCGCTATATCAATCAGTTTCTCTTCCTTCCACCCCTCAGGCACACCGTCAACAATCTCCACATCCTCATATCCCGGAAAACGCAAATCAACAAACCATTCCTTATAAAGTCGCTGTGCCGCTTCTTCAAGCAGTTTGATTTGTTTCTTGTTATTTACAATTAGGTCATCGTAATTAGATAAAATATTTGCAATTTTATGTTGCTTCTCCATTGGAGGCAAGGAAATAATAAATTTCGGAAATTTAGCAATAGGTATTCTATCTACTGTTGCTCCAGTAATTATATGTGATGATACAGTAGACCGCCATTCCTCCGAAAAAAAATAATAATACAAATATTTCCCATGCGCTTTGGTTTCATCCGGTCTAATTAGTGCCATTCTTCTTCCAAGACATCCCCAAAAATCATCCGGAATGATAGCATATAAATTCAGCGTTGCCTCATACGAGAAAACAATATCTCCGCCTTTTGGAGTAACTCTCTTTGTCCACTTTGGGAGGTCATTCTCATTGATATATTTAATATCAGAAAGATCGATATGACCATCTTTTGTTATATTTGATATTCCAAGAAAAATCGCTCCATCATCACTGGTAGGAGGTGTCGCATGAGGACCATCATACAGTCCTTCATATACATCTCCAATTTTTACTTTTTCCCACATCATAACCCCATCTCCTTCATATTCTTCGAGATGGTATCCATCAAATCATTGGATTCTGCTTGCAAAGATAAAAGCTCCCGATGAATCTCGGCCATGCGTTCCTCAAAATCCACACCATCATCTTCAACAGGTGCAACACCTACATAAGCCCCCGGTGTCAAAGACCAGCCTTTTTCTTCAATCTCAGAAATAGTTGCCACCTTACAAAGACCAAGAACATCAGCATATACACCGTCACCGAATTTCTCATAAAGCCATACAGCTTCTTTTGCTACAGTGATTCCTGCAGAAATATCTGCTAATCTTTCATCCCAAAAAGCCTGCCGTTTTTTCTTATCCTGACGTGCAACATGCTCCATATCAAACTTCGCCTGTTGTTTCTGCTCTGTTTCAAACTCTTTAAATGCCGACAATATATCAGAAAATGCTGTTGTAGGAGTGATAATACGACAAATTTCATCAGCTTTTAATTCTGCTGCAAGATGCATCAAATACCTTCTGTATTCATCCAGTAATGCTGTGTACTTTTCCGGTTCTCCACGATACAGCCATACAATAGCATTCATATTCTTAAGTTGCCAGTCAGACCATTCATTCAATGTACGGTCAACCACTGTATAGTAGTTTCTCGCATCAATAAAAAGTACCTTATCTTTAATAGTGTCGGCTTTTCCCTTATCAAAAAACCAAAGTGAGCAAGGGAGCGACTTTGTATAAAAGAAATTGTTTCCTACACTAATCATTGCGTCAACATGACCTGTTCTCACAAGGCGTTCTCTGATATTCTTATCCTTGCCCTGACTATCCGTTGCAGAGGATGCCATAACAAAGCCGGCACGGCCTTTTTCATTCAGATAACTGTAGAAATAGGAAATCCAAAGATAGTTAGCGTTTCCGACTTCTTTGCTTTTGTTAATACTGGGCATACCAAATGGCAGTCTGCCTGCATTTTCGCAGGTTTCGGATTTTACTTTATCCACGTTAAACGGAGGATTCGCCATTACATAGTCACAGCAACCGTTCAGATTATGTGCATCATGATAAAAACTGTTAGCCTCATCACCCGATTTGATAACACCGGTAAGACCATGCACAGCCATATTCATCAAGCAAAGCTTCGCATTGTATTCTACCTTTTCCTGACCATAAAATGTCATTGCACTATTGGCATTCATGCCCATAGCATTTACAAAATCTCCTGACTGAATAAACATACCACCGGAACCACAAGCAGGGTCAAGAAGAATGCCTCTTTCAGGCTCAATGATATTAACAATCATTTTTACCAGTGATTTCGGTGTAAAGAACACTCCGTCATCAGAAGCAATATTTTTTGCAAACTTGTTGAGGAAGTATTCATAAATACGCCCAATAACATCCCCACCGACCTCATCAAGTGCGGAATTATTGAATATACGAAGAAGTTCCGACAAAATTTCATCAGAGAAATCAGTATAACTGTTCGGAAGCACCCCGGTAAGCTGCTCGCTCTGTTCCTCTATTAAAGACATAGCGTTATTGACAACTTCACCAAGGCTTTTCATGTCATTATCGTCTTTGTCTTTAAGACCTGCAACCGAAATATCCTCAGGAAGATTTAACAAATACTCATATTGTGCCTCTTTCGGAAGATAAAGAGCGCTCTTTGCCGCAAAATCACTTGCTTCTATTGGTAATACACGCCCACCACGGGAAGGGCGATTTTTTAAAATTTCAGTCTCAACTAATTTGAAACGACTATACGCATAACGTAAAAAGATAAGACCAAGCACCGGCATACAATATTGATTTGATGTCAGTTTAGAACCTGCACGCAATAAATCTGCCGATTCCCAAAGTTCACTTTCAAGTTTACGAATGTTAATCATTTTTATCCTCCGATAATACTATCAAGCCATACCTCTACAACATATGATTGCTCAATGTTGTTCTTCAGGCAAAAGACTTTTATTTTCTTATTTTCTGGACTCCTTACTTGCCTGGAAAAGATTCATTTATCATTTAATATTATATCATATAATAACGAATTTACCTACTCTCCGCCCTCCAAAAGCGCATCTTCTGCATATTTCAGTCTCCGAAAGCCAACAAAAAAAGCTTAACCCATATACAGGTTAAGCCTTTCAAAATTCTAAAAATTTACTTGCCGGAACATCCAAAACCTTTGCAATCCGAAACAGCGTGGTCAGCGAAATCGGTTTATAGGTTCTGGATTCAATCGAACCGATATAAGATGTGCTTGTCCCCAGTTTCTCTGCCAACTGTTCCTGCGTCAGATTTTTCACCTTTCTATAATACGCAATCTTCAAACCGAGCATTCTGAATTCCTGTTCAAATTCATGTTCCATCATACCACCTCTTTCTTCTATTATTTTAGAAGAATTTTTCAGGGGTTAGTATTTTCAAAATAATATATATTTACAACTGATATAGTTATATTTATACTTAAATAAGATAAAATCAAATTCCATGCGCATCGGAGATGATACCGTGTCAACCTTCGCTCAAAACTTAAAACGGCTCAGAAAGCAAAAGGGCTTTTCACAAGCACAGCTGGCAAGCCTCCTCCATTACGGTTCCACTGCTATTGCAAACTATGAAGCAGGCAGAAACGAACCCTCTTTTGATACCTTAATACAACTCGCCCATTTTCTTGACACCACAACAGACGAACTGCTCGGCGTTTCCATAACCTCACAGGAGCAACAGCTGCTATCCGATTATAAGAAGCTTCGCCCCGGAGAGCAAAAACTGATTGCCGCATTGGCAAAAGCCCTCAAAAATGACTGATTCTGTCATTCTACTGATCCGTTTTCATTTTCCATTCTCTGTTCAATCGCTTTTTTAATGTACCCGTTTACCGTTTCGCCTGCTTTATCCGCAGCAGCCTTAATTTCATCATATTTTTCCTTCTGCACATCCAAGGGAATACGCTTTAAGCTTCTTTTCGCATATTCAATAGATGCTTTTTTTCTTGATTCATTGTAAGCCATAGTTTTCCTCCCAATAAATAACCCTTTTTATTATGTATAATACCATCAAAATCAACCTATGTACATATACATTTTGCACAACAAGAACTACGTACATATACAATTCATACAGTTTTCAGCATCATACACACGTACATATTTCATGTTCTGTCAATTTACGTATACGTACGTGTGTGGTATAATGTAATCACAGTAAACAAAAACACATTACATCATTTATAAATTTTAAAAGGAGGAATTTTTTATGAAGAAATACATCTTAACACCCGTAACACAGAAAAATCATACTTTCTATTCCATGGTTGCCGACCCTCGAGAAATCGTAACCGCCGTAAAACGTGCAGAAGCCGAGGAGGCGCAGGAAAACCAGCGTCCATGGAGCAAGAAAAAGGTGCTTGAAATCGTTGAGTATGTCATGGGTCGATTAACTCTGGACAAGCAAAAATTCAGCGTCAACGGATTGATTCCAAACGCACCCATCATCAATCTTATCGGTAAATTTGAAATCTTATATGATGGGGATAGTCCATATATCCTCTTCCCCGAAACCGAAGAGGAGCAGGCAGCCTATCAGGATTGTCTTGAAGTGATTGACGGACAGCACAGACTTCTGGCGTTTGCTCCCGATTTAAGAGACCCTCTGTTTTCCGATGACACACCATACGAAATGATTTTCTCCGTTTTCTATAAGCTGACAGAATCCGAAAAAAGGAGCTTTTTATGGTTACAAATGAAAAACAAACCAAAATCGAAAGCAATTTACTTCGTTTAATGAGAAAAGCACTGAATCTCCTTGGTGCAAATGAAGTGATTTTCGATTTGGTTTGCCGAATGAATACAGAGGAAATTTCTCCGCTGAAGGGGCGTATCGTGGTCGGCTCCGGCAAAATCAGAAAAGGCTACAAAGAGCTGCAGCTTTCTAAGATTCTTGAGGATTCTTCCGTTTTCCAGCGCTTAGAAGCAGAAAACTTCGACTCCCTTGACAGCAAGTGCAAGCTGCT
>OGIE01004881.1_pt1 | contig 12080 bp, 9 predicted proteins | sample 1571581 | NCBI WGS metagenome assembly OGIE01 (sample SAMEA2582021, study PRJEB24529) | metagenome | biome: Human gut stool | place: China | collected 2011
AACATTTTTAATTGCCTGCGGAAGAACGACCATTGTCATTGTCTGTCTGTTGTTAAAACCGAGTGAACGGCTTGCCTCAGTCTGACCGATGTCCACAGCCATAATACCCGAACGAACAATTTCTGCAACATAAGCGGCAGAGTTCATACCAAATGCAATGATTGCGGCAAAGATACCGTTTCTTACAGACGCAAGAATAATGTAATACATAATCATCAACTGAACTACAACAGGTGTGCCTCTGATAACAGTAATGTAGATGTTGCAAATCGCATTAAAGAATTTCAGAACACAATCACCGAAGCTCCTGCATTTTCTCTTGCCAAGCTGAATATCGTGAGTAGCTCTTACAAGAGCGATGACAAAACCGATAATAACACCGATAATTGCTGCAAACAATGTGATTTCAAGGGTTACAAGCAAACCGCTTAAAAGCTGCTGCCATCTGTTATCTGTGATGAATGTGTTTTTAAAGCTTTCACCGAGATTGCCGAACAAACTGCCCGATGCACTGTCGTTTACGATAATAACCTGAGTTGTGTTTGCATATGAAGTTGAAAAGTCGATATTTTTTCTTCTTTCCGGTGTGTCGGTCATACCTGCCATACCGAAATCGTCTTTGCCGGTCTGAACAGCAGTGATAACAGAATCAAATTCCATATCATCAATAACAAGTTTTTTACCGAGCTTGTCACAGATTGCTGTAGCCATCATCGGATCAAGACCGACAATTTTACCGCCTTCAACATATTCATACGGTGGAAAAGCAGCGTTCGTAGCCATATGAAGTTCACCGTCATACTTGATATCCTTAGGTGATTCATAGGGTACGGTATCAGTATTACCCTCTATGTAATAGCTTTTGATTTTGTCCAGAACGCCCTCGTCTTTAAGCTCTGCAAGAGCTTTGTCGATTTTTTCGGTGAGTTCATGATTTTCCTTTGAAATGCAGATTGCATACTGCTCTTCCGCAAAAGGTTCATCAAGAATTTTTAGTCCTGCATTTGCTTTTACAAATTCCTTTGCCGGTTCACTGTCAATTACAACACAGTCGATTTTATTCTGTGTAAGAGCTACGATAGCGTCGGCACCCTTGCTGTAACGCATAACCTTGGTGCCGTCAGCCTCATAGTCAGATACAAAAGTATCGCCTGTTGTACCTGTCTGAACACCTACGGACGCTCCTTTGATATCATCGGCAGTCTTAATTTCCTTAACCGATGAATCACCGCATCCGGTGAACAGAAAGACAGTAGAAAACAGCATTGAAATCAGTACCAATAAAGTAACTGTCTTTTTCATTGTTTTCCTCTTTTTCTTTCTCTTAAAATATTTATTTGCAAATCTTTATCAGATTCTTGCAACGCCTGATTCAATTGCAGCCTTCTTAACAGCCTCAGCAACAGTTTTGCCGATTCTCTTGTCAAATGCCTCGGGAAGAATATAATCTGCATTAAGTTCTTCATCGCTCACGAGTGAAGCAATTGCAAAAGATGCGGCAACCTTCATTTCTTCGTTAATATCGCTTGCACGGCAGTCGAGAGCACCTCTGAAAATACCCGGAAAAGCAAGTACATTATTAATCTGGTTAGGATAGTCGGAACGACCGGTGGACATCAGTACGTCCGGACGTGCTGCCATGGCGTCTTCGTAAGAGATTTCCGGAGTAGGGTTGGCAAGGGCAAACACGATGGGATGGTCTGCCATGCTGCGAACCATGTCCTGGGTCAACACATTACCTTTTGACAGTCCAAGGAATACATCGGCACCTTTGATGGCTTCTGCCAGTGTATGTACGTCGCGACGGTCGGTGGCAAAGTAACGTTTCTGCTCGGTCAGATTCTCGCGGTCGCTGGTGATGACTCCCTTACTGTCCAGCATCAGGATATTCTCACGGCGTGCACCGAGCGCTTCATACAGTTTGGTACATGAGGTGGCGGAAGCCCCGGCACCGTTTACGACGATTTTCACTTCCTCTATCTTCTTGCCTGCCACTTCCAGGGCGTTCAGCAATCCTGCGCTGGAGATGATGGCGGTGCCGTGCTGGTCGTCGTGCATCACGGGGATGTCCAATTCCTCTTTCAGGCGGCGTTCTATTTCGAAACATTCGGGTGCTTTGATGTCTTCCAAGTTGATACCTCCGAATGTTGGGGCAATAGCCTTGACAGCTTCGATGAACTTGTCGGGGTCTTTTTCATTTACTTCGATGTCGAATACGTCGATACCTGCATAAATTTTGAACAACAGACCTTTACCCTCCATGACGGGTTTGCCGCTGAGGGCGCCAATATCGCCCAGGCCGAGCACGGCGGTTCCGTTGGAGATGACAGCTACCAGATTGCCTTTTGCTGTATATTTATATGCATCTTGCGGGTTTTTCTCAATTTCGAGGCACGGTTCTGCAACGCCCGGAGAGTAGGCGAGAGAAAGATCGGTTTGTGTACTGTAAGGCTTGGTGGGTACTACTTCAATCTTACCCGGTTTGCCTTGCGAATGGTAGAGCAAGGCTGCTTCTTTGGTTATTTTAGCCATGGTAGAATAGTTAAATTGGTTATAATTTGGCTGCAAATGTAGGTATAAAAGTTCTAAATTGTAGCTCGCTGTCAATAAAATCTATTACTTTTATCAGTTAATTAGCTTAAAATGCTTATTTTTGGCATCAGATTTTAGAAATTACCCCCATTTATTAACTTAACACATGAGTTGCATGAGAATTTTGAAACTTCCTCTGGCAGGATTATTATTTTGTGTAATGGCACTATTTGCTGGATGTAAAACGAGTAATGAACCTAAGGCACCGGTTGCTCTGACCTGGGAAATGGGTGCAAGTGACATCGAACCCGGATATTATGAGAATACCTTTATTCTCAAGAATATCTCTCAAAAACCTCTAAAAAAGAACTGGACGATTTACTATTCACAGCTTCCCCGAGGGGTGAAGCAGGAAGGAGCCTCTGAAGTGAAGGTAGAGGTAGTGAACGGTAATTTTTTCAAAATGTATCCGACAGACGAATTTGCTCCGCTGGCTCCCGGTGATTCCATGCGGATCACTTTCCTTTGCACTTACAAGCTGGACCGGAACTCCCATGTACCGGAAGGAACTTATTGGGTGGAGACTGTGGATGGTAAAGAGGGCAGTCCGTTGCCCGTGGCTTTGAAGGCGCTGCCGCTTCCTTCTCCCGAGTCAATGAGCGGCTATCCGGATGCGACTAAGATTTATGAATCCAATCTTCGCTTGGCTGGTGCTCCTGCTTTGGTGCAGTCAGACATTCTTCCGTCTGTAAAGAAAGTGGTAGCCATTGAAGGCGATAATGTCGTATTGGAAGGTAAGGTAGCTTTGGCATTTCCGGAGAACTTTGCCGGTGAAGCCAAGTTGCTGAAAGAGAAACTGACTGGTTTGTATGGTTTGGAAGTTGTCGGAAATGCTTCCGTGAAGATTGTGCTGGAAGAACTGCTTGATAGGAAGGAGGCCGTAAATGATGAATATTATACTATCAATATAGGTGACAACCTGATAAAAATCAGTGCTGCCACTCCTCATGGCATTTTTAATGGTACACAGACACTTTTGTCAATGTTGAAGGGCAAGCAGACACCTTATTTGCTGGAGGCAGTCTCCATTCGGGATTATCCGGACTTGGCATATCGTGGACAAATGATAGATATTGCCCGTAATTTCACCGCTCCGGAGAACTTGAAGAAACTGGTGGATATTTTTGCATCTTATAAATTGAATGTCCTGCATTTCCATTTTTGTGATGATGAAGCCTGGCGTTTGGAGATTCCCGGTTTGGAGGAACTGACTGCTGTGGGTAGCCGTCGCGGGCATACCACTGACGAAAGCCAGTGCCTCTACCCATGTTATGACGGTGGCTATGACCCTGATGCAAAGACTGTAGGCAATGGATATTATAGCCGCGAGGAATTTATTGATTTGCTGAAGTATGCTGCCGAAAGACATGTCCGCATTGTTCCGGAAATAGAATCTCCGGGGCATGCCCGCGCTGCCATTGTCTCCATGAAGGCACGCTATAACAAATATTTTGAAACTGATCCGGGGAAAGCTACAGAATATATATTGAGTGAACCGGAAGATACTTCACGTTATGTTTCTGTACAATATTATACGGACAATGTGATGAATGTCGCCTTGCCTTCTACCTACCGTTTTATGGAGAAGGTGATTCAGGAACTTAATGCGATGTATCAGGAAGCTGGTCTTTCACTGTACACAGTGCATTTGGGTGGTGACGAAGTGCCTCGCGGTGTGTGGATGGGCTCCCCGAAATGCCAGGAACTGATGAAGGAAAAAGGCATGACGAAAGCTCATGATTTGTCGGAGTATTTCATTACGCAAATGGCGGATGTGATGCAGAAGAACGGACTGAAATTCAGTGGTTGGCAGGAAGTTGCTTTGGGGCATACTGAAGAGGCTCATCAACAGTTGAGGGGCCAGGCTGCCGGTGTGTATTGCTGGAATACTGTACCGGGCTCTGATGAAGTGGTTTATCAGACAGCCAATAACGGTTACCCGGTCATCCTTTGCAACGTGGGCAATTTCTATATGGATATGGCTTACAATGGTCATCCGGACGAGCGTGGACTCGATTGGGGAGGTTATGTGGATGAGTCTGTCTCTTTCTCTATGCTTCCTTTCAGCATTTATCGTTCGCTGCGTGTGGATATGGCAGGCAATCCCATTGATTTGAATAATGCGGAAAAGGGGAAGACTGCTTTGACAGAGATAGGCAAGAAGCATATTATGGGTGTACAAGGGCAATTGTTTGCCGAAACTATCCGTAGTTTTGATGGCGTGGAATATCTTCTTTTCCCAAAAATATTAGGGCTGGCAGAACGTGGCTGGAATGCCCATCCGGCATGGGAAAATTTATCCGGTATACGGGAGGAGCAGGCTTTCAATCAGGCTTTGGCACTTTATTATGAGAAAATCAGCAAGAGTGAAATGCCTTATTGGGCAAAGCATGGGATTAACTTCCGCTTGCCTCAGCCGGGTTTATGGATAGAAGAGGGAAATCTGTTTGCTAATGTGGCCATTGATGGGGCTGAGATACGTTATACGACTGATGGGTCGGAACCTACTGCCCAGTCTGCTTTGTGGCAGGAGCCGGTGAAATGCGATGCTTCGGTATTGAAGGTAAAGACATTCTATCAAGGAAAGGAAAGTTTGCCGATAACGTGGCAGGTAAAATAATTGTTGTAATATTTAGGCGCGAATTACGTGGATGTAATGGACTAAATCCGTGAAATCCGCGTAATTCGCACCTAAAAAAATATCAAGAAAGTTTTAAAATTTCTATCCTTATCAAGCGTTCAGCGCTTGTTCTATATCCGCAATAATATCCTCTGCATTCTCTATACCTACCGAGAAGCGAATCAGGTCGGGGCGTACACCTGCCTCCATCAGTTGCTCGTCTGTCAACTGGCGGTGTGTATGGCTGGCTGGGTGTAGCACGCAAGTACGTGCATCGGCCACATGAGTCACGATGGCTGCCAGTTTCAGTGAATCCATAAACTTGATAGACTCTTCCCGTCCGCCCTTCAAGCCGAAGGTGACAACGCCGCAAGAGCCGTTCGGCATGTACTTCTGTGCCTGCTCGTAGTATTTGTCGCCCGGCAGACCACAATAATTCACCCAAGCCACTTTGTCGTTCTGGGCAAGATACTCGGCTACCGCTTGTGCATTCTTGCAATGTTGGGGCATACGCAGGTGCAGTGTTTCCAGACCCAGGTTCAGTAGGAATGCGTTTTGTGGAGACTGGATGCTGCCCAGGTCGCGCATCAGTTGGGCTGTAGCCTTGGTGATGTAAGCCATTTTGCCGAAGGCTTTCGTATAAGTCAGTCCGTGGTAAGACTCGTCCGGTGTGCACAGTCCGGGGAATTTGTCGGCGTGTGCATCCCAATCGAAGTTACCGCTGTCTACAATGGCTCCACCTACGCTGGTGGCATGTCCGTCCATGTATTTGGTGGTAGAGTGTACTACGATGTCGGCACCCCACTCAAACGGGCGGCAGTTGATAGGGGTAGGGAAGGTGTTGTCCACAATCAAGGGCACGCCGTGGCTGTGGGCAATGCGGGCAAACTTCTCTATATCGAGCACTTCGAGCGTAGGGTTGGAGATGGTTTCGCCGAATAGGGCCTTGGTATTGGGGCGGAAAGCAGCGGAAATTTCTTCCTCGCTGGCATCCGGGTTGACGAAAGTGACGTCGATGCCCAATTTCTTCAAAGTTACTCCGAAGAGGTTGAATGTTCCGCCATAGATGGTAGAGGAGCAAACAAAATGGTCTCCTGCCTGGCAGATATTGAAAATGGCATAGAAGTTGGCTGCTTGTCCGCTGGATGTCAGCATAGCGGCCACACCACCTTCGAGGGCGGCAATCTTGGCGGCTACAGCATCGTTCGTAGGGTTCTGCAGGCGGGTATAGAAATAGCCGCTGTCTTCAAGGTCGAACAAGCGTGCCATCTGTTCGCTGGTATCATATTTGAAAGTTGTACTTTGATAGATGGGGAGTACACGGGGCTCGCCCTTTTTAGGAGTCCATCCGGCTTGTACGCACAGCGTCTCCGGCTTGAATTGCTTTGCCATAATGTTATCTGTTTTAAAAGTTTCTTATCTATTATCGCGTAAGTTGTCGCAAAAGTAGGGAAAAAATTATAATTTTGTGCTTAAGTATGGTAAAATGCTATAAATTAGCGGCTGGAAATTTGTAGCGAACCGAATAAATGATGAATAATTGGAATATGAAACGCATATTTTGTTTACTGACCATCCTCTTTTGTACTTTGTTTGCTTTTAATGCTTCGGCTCAGGAAGAGCGGGATAGTCCGAGACGTGGAGAAGGAATCTCTGTTTTCCTGGAACGTAACAAGCGCCCGGGGAGAGCCTATTATAAGGAGTTTTTGGAGCTGAACAAGAAACTTCTTAAAGGGAAGGAGGAATTGCGGCTGGGAGTGAAGTATGTACTGCCCCCATTATCAAAGCCGGTTGGCAATGGGAAGAAGACAATCAATGAACCTTTGTTCGGGAAAGCGCTTGCCAGTGTAAAAGTGACATCCAACCGTTTGCAGGGCGCTTGTTTTTATGTAGTGAGCGGGCATGGAGGCCCCGACCCCGGAGCTATCGGCAGAATCGGCAAAATAGAACTGCATGAAGATGAGTATGCGTATGATGTGGCTTTGCGCCTTGCCCGTAACTTGATGCAAGAGGGGGCGGAAGTCCGTATCATTATCCAGGATGCTAAAGACGGAATCCGTGATGACAAGTACCTTTCCAACAGCAAACGTGAGACGTGCATGGGAGCTCCCATACCCTTGAACCAAGTGGCACGTCTCCGGCAACGTTGCGCCAAAATCAATGAGTTTTACAAGAAGGACCGCAAGAACTATAAATATTGCCGTGCCATTTTTCTTCATGTGGACAGTCGCAGTAAGAGCCATCAGACCGATGTGTTCTTTTACCACTCTAAAAGCAAGCCCGACAGCAAGCGTCTGGCTAAGACCATGAAGAAAACTTTCGAATCGAAATATGACAAGCACCAGCCCAACCGTGGGTTTACCGGAACTGTCAGCGCACGCAATCTTTATGTGTTAGCCAATACTTCTCCCGCTTCCGTATTCGTGGAATTGGGAAATATCCAGAACACTTTTGACCAGCGCCGTTTTGTAATCAGTTCGAACCGCCAGGCCTTGGCCAAGTGGATGATGGAGGGTTTCATCACGGATTATAAAAAGGCGAAATAAGGACAATCAACTCTCACTCTCCTTTTTCTTTTCGTGTACCACCACGACTGTAACGGCCGTTATTATCAGCGCCATGCCGATGGCGCTGGCCGGTGTGAAGCTTTCATTGAATATCAGGCAACCGATAACTACGGCTGTCAGAGGTTCCAAGGCCCCGAAAATGGAAGTCAGTGTAGGCCCTATGTATTTAATGGCTTTTACCAGGGTGATGTTGGATATAGCTGTTGCCGGCAGCGCCAGTCCGAGAATATTCAGCCATGTGTGGGTATCATTGGCCAGCCGGATGCCTCCGGTCAGATATCCTCCTATAATAAAGAACAAGGCTCCCAGCCCCATTACGTAGCATGTCAATGCAGTGGAGGGAATCTGCACGGCACGGCTCTTCCTTACTCCTACGATATATCCTCCATAAAAGAATACGGACAGACCGGCAGCAATCAGCCCGATGGTCGTGTTTCCTCCTTCAAAGTCTATTTTGCCGGATGACAAAAGTCCAGCTCCGCTTAGTGACACCAACACGGCAAACAGAATGGCGAATGACCTCTTTTCTCCGAAAAAGCCCATCATGGCCAGTGCCACGGCCAGCGGATACATGAAATGAATGGTGGATGCCACTCCGCTGGCTATGTTCTGATAGGCGATGACCAGACTGAAGGAGGTAGCTGCCCGGAGCAGGCTGAGGATGAACACCGTTCCCCAGTCTTTCCTGCTGATGCGGAATGTCTCGCCCAGCATAATGCCGAAAACGACCAAGGCAAGTGAAGCTATTCCCCATCGGTAGGCCAATACTTCGAAAGAGGAGAAGCCCGCAAGGAGTAATGAAATGGTGAAAAAAGGAGCCAGCCCGAAGGTGGCAGAGGAGAGAGCCGCATATATAAACCCTTTTATGGAAACATTTTGCATCTTTTATCTTGATTTTAATGGAGATTTTAAAATTATCTGTTTGCGTCAATTGCTTGATTCGCATTGCGTCGTGCAAAATTAATGAATAAAAACAAGCATACAGACAAGGGAGTGTCCCTTTTTTACAATACAGTATAGATATGGGTATCTAATATAGTATCGACCGGCTTGCCTAATATTTATTCGTTCCATCATGAGGTAAAAATCATTCCACCGCGGAGTAAAAATCGTTCCACCATGGTGGAACGATTTTTACTCCATGGAGGAACGAATACTTGTTCGCTGCCCGGTTCCTAAACTCTTCCGGGGAGAAATCCTGATGGCTCCGGCAGAACAGTTTGCCTACTCTACCGGAATATAGATTTCTGTCAACAGTTCCTCCGGCGCCGTATCTGCGGGGTTGTTCAAGTAACGTTCCGCACTGGACTCATCCCGTAAGCTACATTCCATTTCGGGGATATACTTCCCGTAGATGGTATCGTATACGGCCTGCAGATGTTCATATGGGCCTTTGTATAGGAATATGGCATAGCGGCCTGCCGCGAGCTGTTTAAATCCTATGTCTCCTTTGGCCGTTGTAGATGAGGGTAGGACTATACATACATCGGTACGCAGCTTTTCAGCGGGCGTCACTTTGGGGTCATCGTGATAGATACAGTAGGGCATCACTTCTCCCATAGGCAGTTTTTCTTCCTGGATGAACTGGCAAAGGCGCATCCATGCGCTGCAATAGTCGTTCAGTTTATAGTCGCCAAAGAGGCGGATGTAAATTACATTTCGGGCAGGAACTTCTTTGATTTCGTGTTTCAGTTCCAGTTCCGGACGAATAATGGCTGGTTTCATAATTACAAAGTTTTTATTGTTACGATACTCTAATGGTGAAATGCCATAGAACTGCTTGAATACTTTTGACAGTGACGAGGGCGAAGAGTAGCCTATACGGTAGGCTATGTCCGCTATCGGCATGTCCGAGTAACGAAGCAACCGGGCAGCGGCTTCGGTACGCGTCCGGACAATGAACGTACCGACGGGTTCACCCAGGAAAGCTTTCATGATGCGGTGGAAGTAGAAGGGAGAGAAATGGGAAATCCTGGCCAAAGATTTCAGGTCAATTTCTTCTCCGAGGTGCAGATTTATATAATCCACTACTGCGTTCACACACTTTTGGTATTCCTCCTGGGTTGTCTTTTTCTGTTGCATGGTTCTATTGGGCTTTTTCATGTTGCAAAAATAGGAGGAAAAGAAATAGGTTACTTGTCCGATGTTGCTATAAATGCAATATCTTTAAATAAGATAAGCTATATCCCGGCACAACTTTTTCGTGCAAGCATGAAAGTTTTGCATTCGATTTGCAATATCTTTGCATTTCAGATGAAAAAACAAATGCTTGCAGATGACCGAGGAGATTAAAAGACAACTTTGGGAGTGGGCGGCGGCCTATCATTGCGCCGGCTTCATTCAGAACGACCCCGTACAGTTTCCACATCGCTATGAACGGAAGCAGGATATTGAAATCAGTGGGCTGCTGACTGCCATCATGAGTTTCGGCAACCGTAAGCAGATATTGAAAAAGGCTGATGAGTTGCATAGGTTGATGGGGGTATCACCTCATCAATACGTGTTGTCCTGCCGATGGAAGAATGACTTCCCTGCTACGGACAGAAGCAGTTTTTACCGAATGCTTTCTTATGCTGACTTTCATTCCTATTTCAGGCGTTTGCATGCTGCCTATTCTGCTTTTGACAGTCTGGAGGATGCCTTATGTACGTATGCCGGTAATCCGATGGAAAGGTTATGTGCATTTTTGGAAGTCTCGGCAAAGAGCCCCCAAAAGAAACTGAACATGTTTTTGCGCTGGATGATAAGGAAAGGTCCGGAAGTGGATTTTGGTATTTGGGAGAGATTTGATTGCAGGGACCTGATTGTGCCTTTGGACACGCATGTCTGCCGTGTGGCCTATGCTTTGGGACTCACCGAGACAGAAACATTTTCTTTGAAGAATGCCCGCCGGATTACTGAAGCTCTGGCAGAGGCCTTTCCGGACGACCCGTGCCTGGGGGACTTTGCTTTGTTTGGAAGCGGAGTCAGCGGAGTATTGTAGCGTGTTACCAGTCAATTTCTTGTATCCCTCTGCTCCGTAAGAAATCGTTGGCTTTACTGAAGTGCCTGCAACCGAAGAATCCGTATTCGGCAGAACGTGGGGACGGATGGACGGTAGTCAGAATCAAGTGTCTGCTGCTATTGATTAAAGCGGCTTTTTCTTTGGCGTACGCTCCCCAAAGCATGAATACAAGATTCTCCCGTTCATCACTCAGTTTCTTGATAACAGCGTCTGTGAAGGTTTCCCATCCCATGTTCCGGTGCGAGCCGGTTTCGTGGGCACGTACTGTGAGGACGGAATTCATAGGAAACACGCCTTGCGCTACCCAACGGTCCAGATTTCCGGAAGTCGGAATGGGCTTTCCCAGGTCCTGATGTATTTCCTTGAATATGTTTGCCAGAGAACCGGGAATGGCTACTCCTTTCGGTACGGAAAAGCAGACTCCATAATACTGACCGGGATTAGGATAAGGGTCTTGTCCGAGTATGACGACTTTCACTTTTTCGAACGGGCAAGAGTTGAAGACATGGAAAATCTGATGGCCGGGAGGTAGCACGTTGGCATGCCCGTACTCACTTTTTACAAATGCTACCAGCTTCTCAAAATAAGGTTTGTCAAACTCCTCTTGCAGGCGTTTTCTCCAGCTTTCTTCTATTTTTACGTTCATAAGAGTCTTGCAGTTACATATGAATGGGAAATGATGTTGCAAACATACAAATAATCCGGATGAGACGGATGCTTTTATGAGTATAAAGAATGTTTTTATTATTGTATGAAACGATAGTTATTTTGAGTAAGTTTATTACTTTTGTGGTGCAATGCCGGACACTAAGCATAGAGTCGCCATTGCTGAGGTTGAACTGATTGGTAAAATAAAGGAATGGAAAATTTTCATCGTATGGATGCTTGTCCGGTACGGGATGTACTGAGCAGGTTGGGAGACAAATGGACAATGCTTGTGCTGGTCACACTGAAAGCGAATGGAACGATGCGCTTTTGCGATATACAGAAAACCATAGGGGATATTTCCCAGCGGATGCTGACGGTTACATTGCGCTCATTGGAGACGGACGGGCTGATTGTCAGGAAAGTCTATGCGGAAGTTCCTCCTCGTGTGGAGTATAACCTTACAGAAACCGGATGTAGCCTGATGCCGCATATCGAATCTTTGGTAGGATGGGCATTGGAGCATATGAATGATATTTTGAATCGGCGCAGTCTGCAGAACTGATGGGTCGATATGCAAAGAGGGTGTGTCGAAACTGGTATTCACCACAGATTACACAGATTTGCACAGATAAGCATCTTTGATTATCAG
>OGIE01004884.1_pt1 | contig 12072 bp, 10 predicted proteins | sample 1571581 | NCBI WGS metagenome assembly OGIE01 (sample SAMEA2582021, study PRJEB24529) | metagenome | biome: Human gut stool | place: China | collected 2011
CTCACAGACCTGCGACACACCATTTGGACGGGCGACGCATGTCAACCACAAACCAAAATTTGGTGTGAAGTCCATGAAACGAAAAAAAGAGAAAGCGGCAAGCCTTTCACAACTTACCGCTTTCTCTTATTTTACAACCTGCTGCACGCTGGCTTTTTCCACCAGCCTTCCCTCAACAATGGTAATTCCCTGTTTATAACGTTCCCCGCTGACTTTCTTTAACAGCACATGTATTGCTTTATTTGCCATTTCACGGATATCCACCTCATAGGTTGTGATCTCGACATCACACAGTCCCGGGAAAAGATAGTTATCAAATCCAACCACCGAAAAATCTTCCGGAACGCGATACCCCTGCTCTTCTAACTGGTTAATGACCATGCTTGCCGTAAGATCGGAGTTGCATACAAATGCTGTCGGCATATTCTCCATCTGATCCGGATGGATATCAACACCTACCACACCGCATTTCATATCACGATCTGGTATGATCCACTCTTTTGGTACATCAATGCCATGTTCTAACATGGATTTCCGGTAGCCAAAATAACGGTCTGTGATACTTGCCGTAAACAGTAGTGTTCCGACATATGCGATTCTCTCATGTCCATGTTCCAACAGATAATTCGTCAGCATATATGTACCGTAATAACTGTTTGAGATCACGGCATCACTCATCTGATGTTCATCATAGAAATCAAGATATACAATCGGAATCCGTGTGCTCTGCTGCAACGTTCCAAGGTATGCGGTATTCAGTCTTCCTATAAGGATCAGACCATCCACCTTGTTTTCCAAAACGATCTTAGGCAGTTTCGACTCCGCTTCATCTTCGAGTGACACCACCTCAAGCATGGTAAAACATTCTTTCTGCACAGCCCTTGTTGCCACACTCTGATACATTTTCCAGTAAAAGGATGCATACTCTCCTAAGTATTTTTCCGATACCAGCACCCCGATATTATAACTTTTTACTGACTTTTCTTTTTTTACGGCAGATGGCTGCTTGTATCCAAGTTCATCTGCCAATTGTTTGATTTTTTCCCGCATAGCCTCGCTGACACCTTTTTGTCCGGAAAGTGCTTTTGAGACCGTGACCGTACTGACACCAAGCTGCTCTGCAATGTCTGCCAGCTTTACTGCTTTTGCCATAACCGTCCCCTTCTTACTACTTTTTACTTTTTCGATTTAATCTTATTTCTTTTCCACAAAATGTAACAGTTTTGACTGGAAATCACCCCATGGATTCTGGATCAGAATACCTGCATACATTAATGTATCTCCCGCATATACAGTATCTTCGCCTTCCAGACAGTAATTCTTCTGCGGATCGAGTCCTTTTAATGTGATTCTTCTGCTCTTATAATTCGGACGGTTGATCACCTGCACAAATGTAACCAGTACTTCTGATTTATCTTTTGAAACCACCTCGTAACAGTCAAAATAATGATTTTCCTGATAGGAGGCGATCCTGTAATAATCGCCGCTTCTTACCAGATCATTGTATTTATGATACATGGCAACCTGTTTCGGGATCATCTGTCTGTCTTCTTCCGGAATCTTTGTGACATCCAGCTCATAACCGAAAGTTCCTGCAAGCGCTACATGGCCTCTTGTCTCAAACGGTGTAACACGTCCCACCGTATGATTCGGACAGTCTGAAACGTGCGCTCCCATCGTCGATAACGGATAGATCATCGCCGTACTTTCCTGAATCTTTAAGCGTTCTACTGCATCCGTATCATCCGAGCACCAGATCTGTGGACTGTAATAAAGCATACCCGGATCAAAACGTGCACCACCGCCGGAACAGTTTTCCAGTAAAAGATGTGGGAACTCTGTTACCAGACGCTCCTGCATCTCATACACTGCCAGCACATAACGGTGATAAAGTTCACCCTGGCGGTCTGCAGGAAGTCCATAGCTTCCGATGTCAGAAAGCTGACGGTTCATATCCCATTTGACATACTCAATATTTGCACTGCGTAAGATCGACGCCACGCTCTCATATGCATAATCGCGCAATTCTTTTCTGGTAAGATCAAGTACATACTGATTTCTGCAGAGAGATCCCTCTCTTCCCGGGATCTGAATTGCCCAGTCCGGATGTGCCTCGTAAAGTTTTGAATCCGGTGAGATCATTTCCGGCTCAAACCAGATACCGAATTTTAATCCAAGTTTATTTACCTCATCTACCAGATGTTTTAAACCACCGTTTAATTTCTCTTCGTTGACATACCAGTCACCCAGACTTGATGAATCATCATTGCGGTGTCCAAACCAGCCATCATCCATAACCAACATTTCAATGCCAAGTTCCGATGCTTTTTTTGCAATGGAAAGTAATTTTTCCGTATTGAAATCAAAATAGGTCGCTTCCCAGTTATTGATCAGAATCGGACGTTTCTTATCCTTATATTCACTGCGGATCAGATGATTACGGTAAAGTTCATGGAACTGGTGTGTCATGCCGTCATATCCGGTATCGCTGTATACAAGCACGACCTCCGGTGTCTGGAAACTCTCACCTTTTTCTAACTTCCAACAGAAGTTCTCCGGATGGATTCCCATACCAACACGGACGGTATCAAACTGTCCTAGCTCGACCTGTCCGATAAAATTACCGGAATACACAAAATGCATACCATAAACTTCACCCTGTGACTGGTCTGCATTGCCTGCCGCAAGTGCCATAAACGGATGTTCCTGATGGGAAGACTCACCTCTTACTGATTCCACTCCCATAAAGCCTTTTTTCACCTTGCGGTGTTCTAACATACGCTCCCTTGCCCAGGAACCATGCATGGTAAGCAGTGTAAAATCACGGTTATCCATATCCATGGAGAAAGACAGTGCCTTCGTCAGATATAACATTTCGCCGTCATTTTCGATCCGCACGCTTCTTGTGATGACATCCACATCAGAAAATGCCGTGTAAAGCAAAGTTACCTTTAACCCAAGTACCGGGTCCTCGCATAGAAGTTCTAATGTCTCACAGGAATCTTCATCGCCGAACGTTGCAGGAAGTCCGGCAAGTCCCGGTTTTCCTGCATAAATTTTATGTGACACATAAAACAGTGATACTGCTGTATGGCCTCCCTCTGTTCTCACAGAAATACTGCTTCTTCTGTAATCTCCGAGTCCGTTTCCTGCATATTCCATCGGAAACGTATCATAGAATGATACTCTCTCTCTGTTATTTTCAGAAGGCACAAACGGTCCCTCTCCCGTGCGGAGCAGATACGAAATATTAGCATCTCTTAATTTCTTACCATAATATACATGACCGACAAAATTTTCTTTGTCCACGATCCCGATCACATAACTGGAGCCTGGCGTATCCAGTTTGAAAATACGTTCTTTCTCAAAGTATGTAATTGCCACGCTTCTGTTCCTCCTGTTATTTCAGCAAATCTTCTTTTAGTCCGGCAAGTTTCTTTTCTGCATCCTCTAAAGAGCTGCCCTTGACACCAAAGTAATATTTGATCTTCGGCTCTGTTCCAGATGGACGCATACAGCACCATGCATTATCGGAAAGTTCATAATAAAGTACGTTTGACTCCGGCAGACCGGTCTTTGTCACTTCTCCGGTTACTGTATCTTTTCTTGTATCCTCTTTATAGTCACGGACTGCAAGCACATCAAAACCACCAAGTTTTTTCGGAGGATTCTTTCTGGAATTGCTCATCAGTTCCTGAATCTGCGCTGCTCCATCGATTCCTTTTAATGTCTTTGTCTCAAGTCCTTCTCTGTAGTAACCGTATTTTTCATACATTGCAAGCATTTCATCCCACAGTGTCATGTTGTTCTTTTTGCACCAGGATGCTACTTCACATAACATCATGACTGCAACGCAGGCATCTTTATCCCTTGCATAAGTACCGGCAAGACATCCGTAGCTTTCCTCTAAGCCAAACACATAATTATAGGTATTCTGCTGCTCGAAGAATTTGATCTGCTCTCCGATATATTTGAATCCTGTTAAAACTTCGATCAGTTTTACACCGTAAGATTTTGCGATTGCTTTTGCCATATCGGTGGTAACGATCGTCTCAACCAATGCAGGATTTTTTGGCATAGTTCCCATTGCTGTTTTTTCTCTTAAAATATATTCTGCGATCAGCATACCTGACATATTTCCTGTAAATGTCACATATTCGCCGCTCTTTGTATCTTTGCAGTAAACACCGAGACGGTCTGCATCCGGATCTGTTGCAAGAACGATATCAGCATCCACTTCTTTTGCAAGTTTTAATGCAAGTTCAAACGCTTTCGGTGACTCCGGGTTCGGGTATGCAACAGTCGGGAAGTTGCCATCCGGTTTTTCCTGCTCCGGCACTACATATACATGCTCAAAACCAAGTTCTTTTAATACACGGCGTACCGGAAGATTTCCTGTTCCATGAAGTGGTGTATATACGATCTTGATATCTTTTGCCATCTCTTTGATGATCTCCGGGTGAATGGACTGTTTTTTCAGTTCTTCCATGTAACGGTCATCAATCTCTTTACCAATCACATTGTAAAGTCCTGCTGCAACTGCATCTTCTTTTGCCATAGTCTTTACCTGGTCAAAGGAAGTTACTTTTGCAACTTCTGCTAAAATATTTTTGTCATGAGGCGGTGTGATCTGTGCGCCGTCCTCCCAGTATACTTTGTATCCGTTGTATTCTCTCGGATTATGGCTTGCTGTGATGACGATACCGGAAATGCATCCTAACTCACGCACTGCAAAAGATAACTCCGGCGTCGGGCGAAGGCTGTCAAATACATATGCCTTGATGCCGTTTGCATTTAAGCAAAGCGCTGCTTCCTCTGTAAATTCTGTGGACATGATTCTTGAATCATGTGCGATCGCAACACCTTTCTCCTGTCCGTTCTGGGAGATGATATAATTTGCAAGTCCCTGTGTTGCCTGACGCACAGTATAAATATTCATACGGTTGGTTCCGGCTCCGATCACACCCCTTAAACCACCTGTTCCAAATTCTAACTGTCTGTAAAAACGATCCTCGATCTCTGCCTGATCCCCCTCGATTTTCTTTAACTCAGCTTTTGTATCTTCATCAAAATACGGATCTGTGCACCACTGTCTGTAAGTATCCATGTAATTGCTCATTCTTCTTCTCCTTTACTTCTCTATAATTCATTTTTTATTGTTTTTTAAATTATAACCTTTTTTTAAGTTGTTGTAAACTAATTTTAATCTTTTTACTGTTTTTATATTTTCATTTACCCAAAAAAGAATCATAATATTCTTTTACAACTTTTTCTGCAGGTTTCGCATAGATCTCATAGTCCATGCGCGACTTTGCACTCCGCTCCTGATAAAGTTTTGCATCCCATGACCAGAGTGCCATTCCCTGCACCCAGTCTCTCTTACTGCAGGCTTTAAACATATCTTCATACCACTCAGCCTGACCATCCGGGTCAGCATCACCTTTCACGCCCCAGTCATTCGGTACTTCCATGGAACCCTTTACTGACATACATCCTGTCTCTGCGAAGAAAAACGGTTTTTCAAATCTTTTTACCACTGCTTCAATACGGTCTAACTGATTTTCCCAGTCACCATAAGGATAATAACCGCTTGATGATATCACATCCACAGCATCCCACCATTTCACACGGTGCTCCTGATACTTATCCGTATTATAAGAAAGAAGTCCGTGATAAACCTGCCTGATATCCGAAAGCAGTCTGCGCCATTCCGTTTCACGATGCTCACTCATCACCATCTCACAGCCGGCAATAAACATTTCACAGCCATACTGCTCTGCGATCTTTGCATAATGAAGCTGAAATGCCGTATAAGATGTAAACCAGTTCCCCCATTTTGGTTCGCATGGAACATCTTCATCAAAAAAATTAATGTGTGCACGCCATGTTCCATTTTTGCAGTTTACCGTCGGTTTTAATGCCACACGAAGTCCAATCTCTTTCGCATACCCGATCATATCAATCAGCTCATCATCTTCCATCGTTGCTTTTGATGTGTAACATATCTCCTCAGACTGCGGTGTCTCCTGCAATCCTCCCGGCACAAATATCACAAAATCTGCTCCGGTTCTCTCCTTCATCATAGCAAGACTTTCCTTTGCCCCTGACTTTTTAAATGCCCCTGCACAGGCAAACGGTGCAAATGTCACTCCACAGATATATTCCATTTATTTTCTCCTTGCTTTTTCATTTCATCTAAAAATATAACATTCATTTTATACTGATCCTGTCATTAATATAGCATTCGCCCTGTATATCTGCTATAATTTTTCATGTCAAAAATTGTATAAATCTATTTTTATGACCAAAGATCAGTGTGAAAAATACATTTTTCACACTCAAAAATGGAGTTTAGTATGAAATCATTATTTGAATATACCGACAAATTAAATAAACCCTACGAATGTTTCTTTCTGGATGTGAAAAAAGAATGGCTGCCGGTACAGCCGCACTGGCATTATTTTATGGAGATTCTTTACGTAACAAGGGGCACCGCCCTGATGTATCAGAATGAACAAAGTCATATTGTTACGGAAGGCGATCTGATCGTCTTTCTCCCTTCCGTTGTTCATTCCGTCCATGCAGTGTCCGATGCCCCTCTGCAATATTATGTTTTAAAATTTGATTTAGGCCAGCTTGATTCCTCCACTTCTTTTACCGGTGGAAACTGGAATTTTTCTGCACTGTTTGGCAATGCTATAAACAATGAGCATGCCGATATTTATTTCCCGGAAGAAGTGCTTCGCTCTCTTCCCATACAGTCTTTATTTGATGACTGCGTCCGTGAAATGCAGAATATGCAGTACGGATATCAGATGATCCTGCAGTCAAAAATCAGGGAACTTTTAACCTGGCTTCTCCGAATCTGGCGCGATGACGGTTTTGACACGGACTGTTCTTTTACACCTCTGGCAAAAGAAAATACGATCTATACCATCACGGAATATATTGACCGCCATGCCTGCGAAAATATCCGCGTGGAAGATATCGCTGCACTCTGTCACATGAGTTATTCCCATTTTGCCAAAAATTTCCGCGAAATTTACGGACAGTCCTGTAAAAAATATATCGAATTTATCCGTCTCTGCAAGGTTGAGGATATGCTCCTTTTTACAAACTTCGACTTAAATTATATCAGCCAGGAAACCGGTTATGCTGACTGCAGCCATCTGATCCGTTCATTTAAGGAAAAATATGGAATTTCCCCGCACCAGTACCGCAGACAGCATTCCATATCCGGGCAGGATCACTGATTTGTCATAATTTCCCATGTACTGGCATCACCCAGCAGCGGCATAAGAAACATCATCACAGTGATCATCAATGCAGCGATCACAAGTCCGATGATCGAGGTGACAAGTGCCGCTGTTGCCGTACCATTCTGCTGTGGTTTTATTTTTTTCGAGCAGATTGCACCAAGCAGACCGACTAATCCAAATCCTGCTCCGTATCCGACGAATCCGGTCACGATACCGAAAATGCCAAGGATCAGTGATACCGTTGCAATATTTTCTCCCTCACGCTCCGACGGGATAATGATCTCTCCTTCCCTCATTTCCACGATCTCATCTAACTTGCTTTTTCGCAGTAATACAATACACGGAATTAAAAACAGAGGAACAGTCACTACAAGATTTAATATGGAAAGATTGCCGATCATATCTGTCATATCACCATTTCCAAAAATACCGCTTGCCATTAATCCTCCGAAATCCACAAGTGCATGAATGATAATACAGATCCATAAATTACCGCTGCGCAGATAAATTGCCGCAAACAAAACACCAAGCAATGTTGCCTGCAGTGCCTGGATCAGTGCACTTGATAACGGCACGCCGGAAAGTACATTCGGGATATGCGCTGCACCAAAGATCATACTGGATAAAATAATGGCAGCAAGCACTCCACGTCTGGTGTTTGAAAAACAGTCTGTGAAAAGATTTAACACGATCCCACGCATGATCACTTCCTCGTTCATGCCGACGAAAAACATTGTCAGTATGTAAATGATGATCCCGCCTGCAGGACGCACGCCGTCCGTACCGGAAACACTCTGTAAAAATAACTGTGCAACTGTCACATACACACAGTATCCAACCATAAATCCACCGATATAAAATCCTCTTAAAAATCCCACACCGGTCTTTTTTAACGACTGCTGATACCCCATAAGAAACAACATGCCGATCGCATAAACAGCCACACCGAGTTCAGCAATAAACTGTAATGTATAACTGTCCGTGATGGAAGTCAGATGTGTTGCTGCCACTACGACCAGATTCATCAGCACTAAAAAAAGTGCCGTGATCACAATACCGATAATGATGACTACTGCCTTCGGCAGCCCTAAGATTTTGTTTTTCATACCAATCTCCTTTTTCTTTTTGTTTTATATTCACACTGCCTTTTGCAATGATCCTTTCATGTACTACTTTTCCCTGATATTTCCTGCTGTATCTACCGATGCATTATCAGAGATACTCTCCATATAAGTAAACAGGCTTTGTGCTGCATTATCATCCATCTGTTTTGTCTGTCCGTCTGACGCATAAACCGGGATCAGGGCATAAGAAACTGCTCCATCTGCTGTCACTGTAACTTTTACTGCTGCAGATCTGTCAATGCTTTGTCCAAAAATAAAATTCCCCAGACTGTAAAAAACAGGTTTTCCATCCATAAACTGTATTCCTTCCAGACAGTGTGTATGCGCTCCAACGATCAGATCTGCCCCTGCATCCATGCACTGTTTTGCCAGTTCACGCTGCACCGTATTCGGCTGTTCGCTGTACTCGGTTCCCCAATGTGGAAATACCGTCACAAAATCGCAGGTCTGTTTTGCCTCTTTTATCACTTCGATGAGCGCCGCCGCATCATAACAGGTAAACATTCCCGGAGTGCCATTCTCGATTTTCCAGTCGACAGACGGAACTACACGTGATACGGCAATAAATCCATATCTTTTTCCATTCACTTCCACAACCTGCACCTCTTTTGCGCGCGCTGTGGAATCTCCTGCCCCGCCATATAAAATTCCGGCTCCATCTAATGCCTGAAAAGTATCGGACAATGCCACTCTTCCATAATCCAAAGTATGGTTGTTTGCGAGTGAAACGATATCCACACCCATCTCATTTAATGCCTTTACATAAGAAGGACTGCACCGGAAGGTAAACTGCTTATCCGCCATCGGTTCCCCACGGTCACTAAACGGGAACTCATTGTTTACCATTAAAATATCCGCTTCATTTAACTGCTCTAACAGTTCCGGTGAAACAACCTTCTCTATTCCACCTGCATCATAGGCTGCTTTAAATGCATTTGCAAACAGGACATCACCGGTAAGGATGATCGTTGTATTGCCTGAGTCTTTTGGATTATCTGCGTTTGCTGCTGTTTCTGTATCATCTGATGTGCGCTCCGTGCTATCCGCTGCGTCTGCAGTATCCTTTATGTTTTCCGTTTCGCCCGATGTATCGTCATTGTCTGCTCCATCTGGTGCTGTTCCGTTTTCATCCGTTTTATCTGCCGTGTCAGATTGCTTCTCTTCTGTTACTGCCGTCCCCGATGTTATAACAGGCTGTGCCTGACCACCAGTTAAAATTGCTGCGGCGATCACGCCCACTACAGTCAGTATGGAAAGCACATAAAGTACGATTCTTATTGTTTTATTCATAGATCCTCCCATTTTTGCATTGTTTTCGTTTTTCTTTGGTTCAGGAAAGATTACAAAAATGACGCCGATGTACAACGATTGTACGCCGACGCCACTTTTATCATAATGATTTGTTCTCTGATTGTCAACTGACGGAAAATCTCAGTCTACTCAAAATCAACTTCAATGCTTCCCATACCACAGTCAAGTTCCATGTTTTTCTTCGCACCTTCATTTTGAACTTCTTTATCACCACTGATATTTGTATAAGTCTCCCCATCCACTTCAATCGAACCAAGTCCACAGGAAAATTTGTAATTGTACTCTTTTTCCTCACCATTTAAATCAAGTGTCATATTTCCCATTCCACAGTCTGCTTTGAGATTCCCTTCAACACTTCCATCCATGGAAAAGTTCCCGACTCCGCAGTCGATCGACGCATCACCATTCACTACACCATCTTCGATCTCAACATTACCGACACCGACAGATACATCCATTTTTCCATTTACCTGAAATCTTTTTGCTTCAAAGTTTCCGGCTCCGACTTTTAAGGTCAGATCATTACAGCTTCCGTCAAAATCTTTCCAATTCATATCTGCGGCACCAATATCAAAATTCAGTTCATCAAAAGAACTTCCTTTTGGCAGATACAGTATGATCTGTGGAGATTTCTTATAATAATGTTTTTTCGCATCATATTTAATCTTTAATGTATTTCCATCCGTTTTACAGGAATAATATTTTTCTTTGCCGCGTTTTAATACAACACGCAGCTTTGCACTGTCATCCGATTCCCTGACTGTAATTTCTGCAGCATCAATATCCATATTGATATTCTGAATGGAAGAAGCATCATAACTCTGGTCTGCCTCCCCTGATGGAACCTCTGTCGAGAAATCTGCATCACCGATATCTGACACAAGATCCACAATATCTTTATCATCTACATCCAGATCATCATCGTCATCATAATCATCGTCGTCATCATAATCATCGTTATCATCATAATCATCGTCGTCATCATAATCGCTGCCGCTATAATAGAGTCCATCCGGACCAATATGCCAGTTTCCATATCTGAGTTCCCCGTTTTTTGCCATACGCCATACAGATGCTCCCATTGCAGTGCTTACACCACAGAAGATCAGTCCCACTCCTAACAATACCGCTGCAACGATCAATGTAATTTTTGTAAATTTTTTCATGCTGCCACCCCACTTTTTTTCTTTTCAAACGGTTTCTTACACAAACAGATGATTCCTTTGACTGCCCATGGAAGAAATACTCCAAATACCCATACAACTAAAAGTACTGCTAAAATACCAAGTCCTAAAACCAGAAATCCTGCTCCGGTCAGTCCAAGTCCAACAGCCACTCCTCCTGTAAATAAAGTACTGAATCCAAAACCGATCAGAAGAAAACCTGCAAATACAAGTGATGCCATAACCGCCACCACTGCAACTGCAATGCCAAATAATGTTGCTACTACTGCAAGAAGAAGTGAGGCTATGACTAAAAGCAATGTCAGCCAGAGTGGTGATGTGATAACTACCAATACGATCGCTGCTGCGCTCCATCCACTTTTCTTCTTTTCTGAAGTCTCCTCATTTTTTACAAACATGTCATCATTCTGATTCCAGTCCGGATTATGGTCTGGCGTGACATCACAGGTTTCACTCTCTTTTTCGATTCCCAGATTCTTTTTAATGCTCTGTGCCACCTTTTCCGGTGATTCAAGCTCCGCTATGACAGATTCTTCGTTTTCTTCCCCGGCATCTTCAAAATAGCTGCGGTAAAATGCCAGTGCATCTGCCTTTTCTTCTTCTGATATTCCATCCAGAAGCTGTTCTAACTGTTTTAAAAATTCTTCTCTCTTCATACCCTCTAAAGCTCCTCTCCTGAAAACAGTGCTGATATTTTCATGGAATAATCTTCCCATTCTCTCCGGTATTCGACCAGCTTATCCAGTCCAGGCTCCGTGATCTTATAATAACGCCTGTTCCTGCCGCCACACTCTCTGTCATACACTTCAAGGCATCCATCCTTCTGCAGTCTCCTTAGCACCGGATATAAGGTGGATTCTGATACATCAATGGCCTTGCGCACATCCTGCGTGATCTTGTAGCCATAGGTGCCTTCTTCTTCTTTCGACACAACAGCTAACACGATTGCGTCTAAGAGAGCAGCTCCTGTATTAAATATCATGCGCTCATCTCCTTTTCTTTATAATATTCTATTTCTTTTAATATTATTTATCTATCAATACTATATTTCATATAATATTATTTATCTATCAATACTATATTTCATATAATATTATTTGTCAACATTTATTTTACCAAAAATAATATATTAACACACCCAAATGCTGGTTTGTTTATGAAATAAATCGCCCGTCCCAATGGTGTGTCGCAGGT
>OGIE01004886.1_pt1 | contig 12065 bp, 12 predicted proteins | sample 1571581 | NCBI WGS metagenome assembly OGIE01 (sample SAMEA2582021, study PRJEB24529) | metagenome | biome: Human gut stool | place: China | collected 2011
CAGCCATGTTGGACTGTCCAATCATTAATACACTTTTCATTCAACACCTCCACAAATACCGATTTTATGACTTCTTCTTTTTTTGTGCAGGAAGTTCATCATACATAGCGACAAACAATCTTGTCAGGAAATCTTTGTTATCAACATTATCAACCAACAACATCTCTTTTGCTCCATCATAGGGCAACTCATAAATTGCATTAGGCATAAGTGAAACAGCAGATTTTACAGGTTTTACAAGCAACCTATCGTCATATATACCGCCAACAATTTTCTCACGATAATAGATGATATACTCTCCCATCATCGCACGGTATGAAATTCCCTCTAAATCGGATAACTGTTCCAATATAAAGGTTAAATATTCTTTACTTGAAGCCATATCTTTCTCCAATCTATTCTTATTTTTCTATTGGATAAACGAGAAGTTGTCAATCCACCCAAAACACCCTATTGTCTTTTCTCTTTGCGGGTTTGGGGAATTCGCCATCAACATAACCAACGGCACAATGACCAATTCCTTCCCACTCTCCTTCGACTCCAATTTCTTTTAATAATTTCTGGTATTCCGGAAGTTCAAACTCTTCTTTCGCTCTATGAATCCAAATGCTACCTAAGTTAAGAGAATATGCTGCAAGCATCATATTTCCCATAACCAGACTTCCGTCATAAACTCTGTTTGCCCAGTTTTTATCCGCTAATACAATTAAAATAGTAGGTGCTCCATAAAATGGATCAAATCCATTTGCAGCATATAATCCGGCTTCAATAATCTGCTCCAGATCTTCTTTTGCTGGCATATCCGGCTTAAATTTGCGAATGCTTCTGCGTTCTTCCATTGCTTTAATGATTTCGTTCATTTGCTATTCCTTCTCCTCGTAATCAATTCTTTCAATCTTAAAAATGACAGGTCTTGTTCCATCCGAACAGCAGGTAATCATTTCATTTTCCTTCTTCATCCAGCCCTTCATAATGGAACCGCCTTGTAATCCGGTATAAATATATCGTGAAATAGCATCCCATGCCTCAGAACAGAATGGCATTTTCGGACCGCCTGCAACGGTATCTGCATCACCACTGGTCTTTACCAAGGTATTTAATCCTATGTGCCAGAAATCATCTCTTTCCTCATCTCGGTAAAAAACAAATTCATCTCCCACATTGTAACAAGGGCAAGCACCGGAAATTGGATTATCACAATACTGTTGCTGTAATTCTGGATAGAGCTTTTTATCTAATACGGTTACTTTAACTTTATGTTTCATCTCATTCATCTCCATTTCACTTGATTCGTTACTGCATATATCGTATCATGAGGATATACTAACAACAAGTACGGTATTTCAGAACATATACTATACTTAAATATAGTGTCAGGAGAATTATTATGTCAGACAATCAAAAACATGAACAACGTCGGTTTGCGATAGAGGGTATTAAAAATACTGGTTTTTACTATACAAAGTCTTTGGTTGATGGGAAATATAAACTCCTTATCCTTTATTGTCTGCAATTAGATGGTCCAACAAGGTATAATGAACTTCAGCGTAAGATGGAAACGGCAACTTTCCGATCATTGTCAAAAGCATTAAAAGAATTAGAAGCCGATGGTCTTATTATCCGCAAAGATTATGGGGAAATTCCGCCACGAGTTGAGTATAGTCTTTCTGAACGAGGAAAATCCTTAGAACCTGTATTAGATGCTTTCTGTCTTTGGGGACAGGAACATCGAAATGATTGATATGATTATGAATTTGCCTTTTAGACAAACAACGATTTTTGTTCTATTTGCTCCCCGATAAATATGAATTTATAACAGTCCTTCTGCTTTTGCCCGAATCGCATAAAACTCTTGGAATGTATCTGGTTCTTCCATTATAGTTTCTTTCATAATTCTTAATCTCCGTTTACCAACTCGTCTATCCAATACAGCAAATATTTTTACGATTAAATTTTCACTTTTAAGACTCGCTTCAATATCTTGATTATCAAACTCTGCAAACGCATTATAAAAACAACGTTGGTCAAAAATACCCAATTTTATAGCTGTATCGTCCATATACGCATTTTCTACTTTCATGCGTTTCTCGTATTTTTCGTCTTGAGGAAACATGTCTGCTTTCGCCCAATTGTTCCAATAGCATCCCTTGATGATTTCTTTTCCATCATATCTTATCGCCGCCCGTCCCTCATGGTCGGGACTCCTGCTATATGATGTTGCATAATACTGAATATGACTTTGCAGATTTTGAGCCAGATATTCCGTTTCCAACTTTTTCCTTATACCACTCCATGGTGCCATTCATTGTTCTCCTCAAATTCCGATTTGTTACTCACATAATATCATGTTTTTTCTTCAATTACATCTACATAATTTTAATAAACTGCCATTCGGTTTGCTTCTGTAACCAGCGTCCGGTTAATCTTCTCCTGCATTGTTTCCCTTGCATCTTCGTTGAAATGATAACGGATGACAGAGACTGTCCAACTCATCGATACGCTCTTTGGGAATACAAGGCTGTTCGGATATATCCTCAATGTATTAGATATCATCCGCAAAATGGGATTCCAGTATTACTTCCCGCATCGTACATCTCATCCCGGCGCATTGCATTTGACGATTAAACTGCCGGACGAACAATCCTGCCCTCCGCCCTTAGCATTCTTCTGCAAGCTTAGAGGAACCCTCCCGGAATTCCTCAAGGCCCGGACCGGAGGGGTACCGGCGCGTCCCAGTGATGCCGCAGGCGGGCGCCCGCAACAATGAATCAACATACAGAACCTGCCACCGACATCTTCTCCCGGTTATATGGCCAACAAAAAAGGGCCTGCTGCACCAGCAATCCATTGCCAGTGCAGCAGGCCCTTTAAAATACGTTCTAAATTACATTCCAAGTCAACATCTAAGCTGAAATCTACAGGCCAAGAGCCATCACTCCAACTCAAATGCCCCAGTATACAACTGATAATACACACCCTTCTGCGCGATCAACGTCTCATGATCCCCGCGCTCAATGATATGCCCGTGATCTAAAACCATGATCGCCTTACTGTTGCGTACCGTAGAAAGTCTGTGGGCGATGACAAAGACGGTGCGTCCCATCATCAGGTTATCCATGCCCTCCTGAACCAGCGCCTCCGTTCTCGTATCGATCGAGCTCGTCGCCTCGTCTAAGATCATCACAGGTGGATCCGCGACAGCTGCTCTCGCGATGGAAATGAGCTGTCTCTGTCCCTGGGAAAGACTGGCGCCGTTGCCGGTCAGCATCGTATTGTAACCCTCCGGAAGTCTCTGGATAAAATCATCCGCATTCGCAAGCCTTGCAGCCGCCATACATTCTTCATCGGTGGCATCCAGCCGTCCATAACGGATATTCTCCATAACCGTACCCGTAAAGAGATTCACATCCTGAAGAACAACGCCGAGAGACCGCCTGAGATCCGGTTTCCGGATCTTTGTGATATTGATCCCATCGTACCGGATCTTGCCGTCCGGAATATCATAAAACCGGTTGATCAGGTTCGTGATGGTCGTCTTACCGGCTCCGGTGGCACCGACGAAGGCGATCTTCTGGCCGGGCTTCGCATAGAGAGTGATGTCATGAAGAACCAGTTTTTCCGGTGTGTATCCAAAATCAACGTCCTCTAAGCGGATATCGCCCTTTAATGGAGTATAGGTGACGGTTCCATCCGCTTTGTGCGGATGCTTCCATGCCCAGATCCCGTTCTTGTCCGTTGTCTCCTTTAACGTGCCGTCAGCGCCCCATTCAGCGCGCACAAGAGTCACATAACCCTCATCTTCCTCCGGCGTCTCATCGATCAGCGCGAAGACACGGGAAGCTCCTGCAAGCCCCATGGCGATCATGGAAACCTGCATGGAAGCCTGACCGATGGTCTGGGAGAGCTGTCTTGCCATTCCAAGGAAGGAAACGATCACACCGATGGTGAGGACTGCCTGCCCACTGAGACTGATATTCGGAGCGGAAAGATATACGAGGAGTCCGCCGACGATGGCGAGGACCACATACATCAAGTTTCCCACGTTATTTAAGATCGGCATCAGGGAGTTGCCATAACGGTTTGCCATCTCACCGTCGGAGAATAGCTGTTCATTTAATTTGTCGAAATCTTTTTTACATTCTTCCTCGTGGCAGAAGACTTTTACGACCTTCTGTCCCTGGATCATCTCTTCGATAAAGCCCTCTTCTCTGGCAAGAGATTTCTGCTGTGCCATCATGTAGCGGGAGCTTGCGCCGCCGAATTTCTTCGTGACGGTCAGCATGAGAGCGGAGAAGAGGCACACAACGAGAGTCATCCACACACTGTAATAGATCATCATGAGAAGCATGACCGTGATCGTGAGAGAAGACTGGAAGACCATCGGAAGCGACTGGCCGATCAGCTGGCGGATCGCGTCCGTATCGTTTGTGTAGGTACTCATGATATAGCCGTGGGCGTGGGTGTCAAAATATTTGATCGGCAGGGACTGCATCTTATCGAACATGTCCACACGCAGGTGCTTTAATGTCCCCTGTGTCACGGTCGCCATGAGGTGGGTGTAGGTGAAGGCTGCCGCGACACCGAACACATACAGGGTGATCATTGAGAGGATCGTCTGCATGAACGGCTGCCGGATGCTCTCAAATCCGTTCTCCAGTCCCGGAAGAATGCAGGTATCGATGAGCCGCTGTAAAAATACGGTCTGGACCACGGAGGCAGCTGCGGCGATGATGATGCAGATGATCACGGTGATCATGTACACCCGGTAGTTCTTGTAAATGTAGCGGAGCAGGCGGCCGAAGGTGCCATTTTTCTTATTCTGTTTTTCCATGATCATGCCTCCTTGCTCTTTGTCTGGGAATCATTGACTTCTCTGTAAATACCGTTTAAGGCGAGAAGCTCTTCGTGGGTTCCGGATTCCACGATCCGCCCGCCATCCATGACGAGGATGCGGTCTGCATCCTGAACAGAGGAAACACGCTGGGCGATGATGATCTTTGTGGTGTCTGGAAGCTCATTTTTAAATGCCTGACGGATCAGGGCATCAGTCTTTGTATCGACTGCGGAAGTCGAGTCGTCCAGGATCAGGATCTTCGGCTTTTTTAAGATCGCTCTCGCGATGCAGAGACGCTGTTTCTGGCCGCCGGAGACGTTCGTTCCGCCCTGTTCGATGTAGGTGTCATATCCATCCGGGAATTGTGTGACGAACTCGTCCGCCTGCGCTAATCGGCACGCGTGGATCAGTTCCTCGTCTGTGGCGCTCTTATTGCCCCAGCGGAGGTTTTCCTTGATCGTTCCGGAGAAGAGGACGTTCTTCTGAAGAACGACAGCCACAGCGTCACGAAGGGACTGAAGATCGTACTCACGCACATCGCGTCCGCCGACCTTCACCGCGCCCTCCGTTATATCGTAGAGACGTGGGATCAGCTGGATCAAGGTTGTCTTTGCGGAGCCGGTACCGCCGATGATGCCGATGGTGGAACCGGACGGAATCTTAAGATCAATGTCAGTCAGGGCAAATTTCTTGTTCTTTCCGGAATAACGGAAGGAAACCTGATCGAACTCGACGCTGCCGTCCTTTACGTCCGTTGCTCCGTTTTCCGGGGATCGTAAAACGCTCTCATGATTCAGAACTTCGGCAATACGGTCGCCGGATTCCTGGGCCATGCTGCACATAACGAATACCATGGACAGCATCATCATGGACGTTAGGATCTGAACGCCGTAGCTGATCAGGGAAGAAAGTTCCCCGGTGGAAAGCTCGCTGCCTCCGGTGCCGATGATGAGCTTCGCACCGAAAAAGCTTACTAAAAGCATTGAAACATAGATGCAGAAGGTCATCACCGGGTTGTTTAAGGCGAGGATCTTTTCTGCCATCGTGAAGTCTTTTCGTACCTCCTCGGCAGCGTTTTCGAATTTCTCCTTCTCGTAACCTTCGCGGACGAAGGATTTTACGACACGGATGCCGCCGACGTTCTCCTGGACGGAGTTATTTAAGGCATCGTATTTCTTGAAGATCCGCTTAAAGATCGGGTGGACATAGAAGAAGATGCCAAACAGTGCCGCTGCAAGAACTGGGAGAAGTGCCAGAAAGATGAAGGACATCCGGACATTGATGCTCATGCTCATGATGACGGAAAAGACTGTCATAAGCGGGGCACGGACTGCCATACGGATCAGCATCTGGTAAGCGTTCTGAACGTTCGAGACATCTGTCGTCATCCTCGTCACGAGAGAGGAGGAGGAGAACTTGTCGATGTCTGCGAAGGCGAAGTCCTGGGTCTTAAAGTAGAGATCTCTTCTTAAGTTCTTTGCGAGTCCGCACCCGGCTGTAGCAGCCGCTCTCGCCGAGAGAACGCCGAAGAGCAGGGAAAGGGTCGCAAGGACCAGTAAGAGGGCACCGTATTTTAAGATCGGTGCCATGGAAGTTCCGGTCATGTCATCGATAAGCTTAGACATGATGAGAGGAATCGTACATTCCAGAATGACTTCCATGGTGACAAACAGCGGTGTCTCGATGGACACGCGTTTGTACTGGCGCACGCTTTTTAAAAGTGTTTTAACCATGAATGATTTACCTCGTTTCCATATAAAATTTGCGCTCCCGCACAAGCTCCTGAAGAGGAGGACATGCAGGTTCTGCAGGTGGGATCCGTCCGGATATTCAGGACATGTTTCGGATCATCTGGTTGATGACCCTGAAAAACACGGCGAGATCCTGAGAAGATATTCCGGAGGTCAGACGATCTTCGGTTTCTTCCAGACTCTGGTGGATCAGTTCCTGATACCGCATGGCCTTTTCAGTGGCAACAATGCGCTTTAGGCGGGCATCATAAGGAACTGCCTCCCGGTAGATCAGTCCGTTTTTTTCCATATCCTTTAAGAGCTTTGTGGCGGTCGGTGGTCTAAGGCTGTACTCCTCTTCGATATCTTTCTGGAAGACATCGCATTCCTGCCCGTGTGCCAGAATAAAATGAAGTGTTTTTCCCTGTGCGCCGCTTAAGGTATCATGAAAAGAAAAGGTACTGAAGTGTCTGCGGATCAGGTTGGAGAGCATTCCCACACTGCGTCCAACGGTTTCTTTCATAGATCAAATTCCCCCTTATACATTGGAAGCTGTAGAATAATCGTCTGCTAAATGCTTAGCAAACTAATTTATTAGCTTGCTAAGCATAATAAGACTTTTGTGGGGGAATGTCAATGAAAAAATTGTGAAGAAACTGTGATCAATGATGAAAAAGATGAAGTTTGCGATAGAAAGTGGGGGCAGCTTTAGAATCCCATGGATGTCATGGTGGGGGTAGGATGAATGTGAATAATGAAATGATAGAATTGGGCTAAAGTTTTGTGCAAGTATACAAAATTGGTGTTTTGTGGAAAAAAGTACTTACGAAGCGATATAAAAATATTGTATACTGCGTTCACATAGAGATTGAGAACGCAGTGAGATGTACACGAAAAGAGCAGTGGAGTCGCAACGAGTTTTATTGGCTTCGCTGTTTTTTTCTGTCATATGTCCGGAAGGAATGGTCAGAGACGGTTCTTATGTCCACGGCGTTTTCACAGGAATTTACAGGTTGAAAAAGGAGAAAATGTATGCCAAGAAATAAGAGAGAAAGTCTGATCTACACAGTATTAATGTGTTTTACCATGGTGCTCTGGATGAGCATCTACAACGTAACACTTCATATGGGAGCGTTAAACCTCACAACGATCCGTGAGGCCTGGATCGGATTCCCGATCGCCTATGTGTTTGCAATGTGCATGGACTGGTTCGTGGTCTCCGGACCGGCGAAGGGATTCGCGTTCCGTTTTCTTGTAAAGCCGGAGAGTCCGGTGCTCCACAAGGTGCTCGCAGTTTCCTGTTCCATGGTGGTTCCGATGGTTATCATCATGTCCCTCTACGGTGCCCTTGAGGGCTGCGTAAAGAGCGGAGATTTCAGCCTCCTGCTGATCATCTGGCTCACGAATATCCCGAAGAATTTTGTGATGGCGCTGCCGTTCCAGCTCATCGTCGCGGGACCGCTTGTCCGCAAGGTGTTCCGTGGGGCATTTCCGGAAGGGACTGTGTTAGCGTAAAAATTTAGAAAAGAGAGCTGCGGTACAAATTGCCGTACAGATAAGGAAAAGCCGTCTGGACTTTCGCCGAGATAGGATTATGAACCTATGGGAGAGAAAGTTCAGGCGGTTTTTTCATATAGAAAATTCGAGTGCAATTGATAACAGCGTATTCAATATTTTTATGAAAGTTAAGAATATTTAGAAGGGAAATTATCAGAATCATATAAAAGAGATTGGGAAGGAGATAAAATAAAAACCGGTAATCGCAATACGAAAACCGGATGCTCTTTCTAAACATGTTAGATGAGTTACTTTTATTATATGTAAAAAAAAGGAAAATTCAACATAAAAAATTTGATTTAGCCTAATTTGTAAAATGATAATCTGAATAAGAAAGTATAATTGTACTATGTACAGTTATGTGATATGATAAAAAGAATAAACGGAAACGCTAAGGAAGAAGAGATATAAAAAAAATATGTACTGTATAGCAAGGTGAGAGCGAGGTGTTACGATGGCTATAGAAGAAATTCTTGCAGGAGAATCGAAAAATGTAGAGTACAAAGAGAACTTGCCTGAGAAAAGCATTAAATATATGAAATCGGTGGTTGCTTTTGCAAATGGAAACGGAGGAAAGATCATTTTTGGAATTGCGGATAAAACCAGAGAAGTTGTCGGCTTTGACAATGAAGATGTGTTCAAGAAAATGGATGCCATTGCCAATGCTGTATCAGACAGTTGTGAACCGGTAATCATCCCGGATATTACTTTACAGACGATTGATGGTAAGACTGTTATTGTGGTAGAGATTTCTGAGGGCAGACAGCGACCATATTATATCAAAGCTCTTGGAAGAGATTGTGGTGTATATGTCCGAGTTGCTGGAACTACTCGCCTTGCTGATGAGTACATGATAAAGGAATTACTATTTGAGGGTAGCAACCGTTACTATGATCAGACTTTGTGCCCCGGGCTGAATATCACAGACGAAGATATCGAAGCTCTTTGCAAAGCAATGAAGGAGCAGGCAGTTAAGAATGCCCATAATGAGGAACAGAAAGCATCCATCAAAGATGTTGGCAGACAGCAGCTGCGTTCCTGGGGAGTTCTGATCGAGCGCGATGGAAAAGATTATCCGTCTAATGCTTTTGCTATTTTGACCGGCAACGGTGGACTTCATGTTACAACGCAATGTGGCGTATTTAAAGGTACAACGAAAGCGGTATTTGTTGACCGCAGAGAATATACCGGACCGCTTTGGGAGCAGATAGATGAAGCATTTCAGTTTGTCCTGAGAAATATTCATCTGGGTGCTACCATTGTAGGAATTTATCGGCAGGATATTTATGAGATTCCACCGGATGCCATTCGTGAGTTGATTATCAATGCCGTGGTGCATCGCAGTTACCTGGATCATGGGACGATACAGGTTGCGGTATATGACAACCGGTTGGAAATTACTTCTCCGGGAAAACTGCCAATGGGACAAACTATGGAGCGTATGAAAGAGGGTTATTCCAAAATCAGAAATGAAGCCATTGCCCATGCGTTTGCTTATATGAATCTGATCGAGCATTGGGGAAGTGGTATTCCGAGAATTATCGAGAAAGTAAAAGCTGCCGGACTGCGGGAGCCAGAGTTTATTGGCGGCGAAGTTGATTTGCGTATCAATATTTTTCGAGGTCAGATTACTTCAAAGAACTCCAATAAAGTGCCGGATACTACCGACAGAGTGCCGGATACTGCCAATAAAGTGCCGGATATTGCTGATAGAGTGCCAGATAATGAGCAAGAACAAGAAATTTATGAATATATAACAGAAAATGGTTCCATTACCACTTCTGAGACCATGGAGCTTTTACAAGTAAAACAACGTAGAGCAAGAACTGTTTTAATGCATATGCTTGTGAAAGGTTATTTGAAAAGAGAAGGCGCGGCACGAAGTACAAGATATACAAAAAATACGGAAGGGAAATAATGCAGCATGGATACAGACAAAGTAATACAAGATATCTGTGCAGCTTAAAATGAATGCAAATGAGTAAGGCATGCCCGTATTCCTGATAATAGTATATATACGAGGTATATGTCTTACAACTGCTGGAAACAGATCACATTTTGCTGCGTTCTGTGAGGAATGACACAAACCGGAAGTGTCTATCCAGTATATTGCCTATCATGCCGATGACCTTACCCATCGTGAACGCAGCGAGGATCGTTCCGATTCCAAGCCCTTTGATATGACCGAGGAAACAGAAAGTCAGTCCCGCGGTCACGGCGAGGCAGGTCACGTCGAAGGTGATCTTGACTCTGGAGTATGGAACCTTCAGAATATCGGCCATTTCTCTCGGAAAGAGGTCTGTCGGGATGATCGGAAGTCCGCAGCGGTTGGAGAGGGCGATTCCGAGGCAGATGACGAGATAGCTCACGATAAAATAGACGATCTGGTATCCGATCCCCATCGTGAGGCCCGCGAGGGCGGTCTTATATACATCTAACATCTTACTGAAGGCGAAGCCTACAACGAAGCTGAAGAGGTATGTAGGAACAAACTTTTTCCGTAAGATCATGAGGGCAGCTACGAGAATCCCCTGAAAGATATAAGTCCAGGTTCCGAGCGTCAGAGCCGGGAAGGATTCAGAAAAAGCGTACGGAACGCTGGAGATCGCCGAAATTCCGGCACCGGAGTCCAGCATTAAGACAACACCGAAACTGTTGATCAAAATCACAATAAGAAGAGCAAGTTCACCGCGCCAGACAGGGCGCTTGTCAGTTCGTTCATTCGTATTCATGTCACATCTCCTGTAAGCTTATATTATGTCAAAATCGAACGTTTACCATTGTAGCGTGCTAAAACAAGATGTGCAAGTCCTTTTTTCATCTAACCAGTATATAGTGCAGAGAAGACTCCAGATATAGATCACATGAATGAAAAGTGTTTGTAATTACGTTCTTTATCCAGTTAATTCTCAGTATGGAGAAAGCAATTAAGCACAGGACACAAAAGCAGAGAGAGTCAGTAATTTCTTTCTTAATTCAGCCAATACACAGCGCAGGGAAGACCTGGGGCACGGACCGCCTGGGTGAAGGGAGCTGGCTTCCTCTTGGCTCGCCGGAGAGTGCGTTGGAGGACATGTGCCACTTGTCTGAGCGAAGCGAGTTGTGGCACATGTCCTCCGTCCTTAGCATTCTTCGGCAAGCTTAGAGGAACCCTCCCGGAATCCCTCAAGTGTCTGCGCCCCAGGCCCTCCCTGCGCGTATCTTTCAATAGATTACTCGGTGTAGGAGTAAGGTTTTACTGGTGCCTGGTCGTCTGTATGTTCCCCAATGATCTTCTCCATCCAGATCATATCATACCACCGGTTAAACTTATACCCGCAGTTCTCAAAAGTCCCGCAAAGCCGGAACCCAAGATGCTCATGGAACTGGGCACTGTTCTTATTTAAATACTCGTCCTCAACCTTCGGGTATCCGATGCAGGCATAAAGATTCAGAACGCCCATATCTTTGAGGCGATCAGCCAGAGCTTCATAGAGTTTTCTGCCAAGCCCGCATTTCTTCGCGTTGTGATCCAGATAGATCGTGAGCTCACTGGCCCAGTCGTAGGCGGCGCGGCCGACGAAAGCATGGGCGTAGGCGTAGCCTTCGATCCTGCCGTCACGTTCGATGACGAGATAAGGATATTTTTTCATGATATCGATCATGCGGTTCTCAAATTCTTCAAGGGAAGGAACATCGTATTCAAAGGTGATCACGGTGTTTTCTACATAATAGGTGTAGATATCAAGGATTCTCGGAGCGTCGGATAATTTTGCGTTTCTTATTGTGATGTTGGTTTCCATGGTGGGACCTCCTTTGTGAGATGGTATAAATTGGGGTTATTGTACCACTGATAGGGAACGGTGACAAGAATTTATATCCAGACGGGCAGGCAGAAGGGAGATGGATTGGTTACTGTACACGGGTAGGAATTTTCTGAACTGAAAATTCCGTACAATACAGTG
>OGIE01004895.1_pt1 | contig 12039 bp, 11 predicted proteins | sample 1571581 | NCBI WGS metagenome assembly OGIE01 (sample SAMEA2582021, study PRJEB24529) | metagenome | biome: Human gut stool | place: China | collected 2011
TGCATATAAGGTATTTGTTAAGAGTATGTTTTAAAGAAAGACTTGTCGGAAGATAAACTTGTGCCGGTGTTGCTGGCTTCTAATTTGCCCGATTATCGTATTTATACGGACAAGAAGCGTTTGATGCAGGTTATCACCAACTTTATCAATAACGCCCTCAAGTTTACGAGCGAAGGGCAAATCACTCTTGAGTATCACTTTAAGGAGGATACCAATGAGATAGAATTCTCCGTAACGGATACGGGTATCGGTATCGCTCCGGATGCGGTGGGGCAGGTGTTCGACCGCTTTGTGAAACTTAATACTTTTTCCAAAGGCACCGGCTTGGGATTGTCCATCTGCCGGAGCATAATCGAACATCTTGGCGGCACTATCGGGCTAGAGTCTGAGGTGGGCGTCGGTAGCCGTTTCTGGTTTACGCATCCTTGTGCCGAGTCGGCATAATCAAAACTATTATTCATGAACTAAAAATTAGTAGTCCAATGAAGAACAAAACATGGAGATATTGGGTTGTTTCGTCAGTTGTATTGTTGCTGGTCGGTTGTGGCGGCGGTGCAAAGAAACAAACTAATGAGGAAGCAAGTATGGATAGTACAACTATGACATGTGACGGTTTGAAAACCCTACAACTGGATGGAGTGAAGGTCACTTGGATACAGGATAATGCAAAAGAACGTCTTATGGAGAGGACGCTTTTCGCCGATGCCAGTGATGCACTGATAGATAGCTTGAAGTTGCAAAACGGGATACCCTCTTCAATGAGTACTTTTCTGGTAGAAACGGATGGCATTCACATTTTGTTTGATACGGGAATGGGAGCGCCGGATAGCCGCCTGTTACCGGGACTTGCCTCTTTGGGCGTGAATCCGGCTGACATCAAGTATATGTATCTCACCCACTTCCACGGTGACCACATCGGAGGGATGATGAAGGGAGATAGCATTGTCTTCCCTAATGCCGAGGTGTATGCATCGAAAGTAGAGTATGATGCCTGGCTCAAGATGCCTTCCGATAGGAATGCGCAAGTGGTGAAGACCATGAACGCTTATAAGGACCGTTTGCACCTGTTTGAATTTGGTGAAACCTTGCCGGGGAATGTGGTTGCCATGAATGCGAAAGGGCACACTCCCGGCCATACGGTATACCAGGCAGGCAAGCTATTGGTGATAGCCGATTTGATTCACGGAGCTGCCCTTCAATTGGAACATCCCGAAATCTGTGCCTCCTACGATATGGATAAGGATGCGGCGGTGAAGTCACGTAAACACTTCCTCCGGTATGCCAAAGAAAATGGATTGACAATGGCGGGAATGCATTTGTCGCCTCCGGGATTTAAATAGTACTTTCCGGATGGGACGTGATAGGGGGTGTGTTTTCACTCCCTTTTGACTTTTCCTCCGTTTTCGGACGCTTGGCAGGGGAGGGCTTCTTCCCGTATTTGCGTTCTTTTTCCCAAGCGGCTTTTCTTGCTTCGTATGCTTCGTATTGCTTTTCTAAATAGTTGTCGGCCATGATTTTATTGTTTTAATTAGAGATTGTTCATCGTTGGGTGGGCAATGAAAACTCTTGCCAGTCATATTCCTCTCCGTTTTCGTCGGCTACGGCAATGCGGAAGATGACTTCTCCCGTCTTTATCCGTTCTCCGGCGCTGATGCTGGCGGTGTATTTCACGCCTTCGCGGGGAGCGATTTGTTCTATCATGACGGATGGCGAGATATAGATGTGCTTCATGCCCGTGACTTCCGCCACTACCGGCACCACGTTGAAGGCGGTCCTGCTTCCTTCGTTCATAATTTCGAAGACGACTTTGCAATTCTCGCCCGCGTTGATTACGTGGTCGCGGCTATCGTCAATGAAACGTATATTGCGTATCTTCAGGTTATTGATGGCGGAGGGGCGCGCTTCCGGTCGGGAATTATAAGTGGGCTGGGTTCTCTCTACCCGGTAGCTGTATTCTTCCGTTTGTTTGGGGGCGGTGGCGGCATTGGCAATGGCGGCTCCGGCAATGGTTCCCACAATAGTGCCGATGGCAGAACCCCGGTAACCTCCTCTCCATCCTCGGTTGTTCTCGCCTATCAGCCCGCCGATGGCGCCTCCTACATTGCCTCCGATGGCGGCTCCGGCCAATACGGCACCCGGGTCACCCGCCGCCATGCGGTTGGTGCTACATCCGCTACACAATATGGTTAATGCCAATATTCCTATAAAATGCATGCTAATCAGTTTCTTCATATCAAAATCCTATTTAGTATGTATATGTGCATTAGAACTCTGTAAAGGTATGGATAAAATTTTGTTTGCTGAAATGCGGCTTCTTAATATTTTGATTGATTTAGCTTAAACTTGATTTTAGTAATACTCAGGGTTTTATTGTTCCAACGAATTCCCCGACAATTCTAAATTCTTCAGAGTTTTCTTCATTGATGATTATAGGGTTATAATTAGCATTTTTGGGTTCAAGTACAATTTCTTCGTGTGTCCAATTTTCTGACCCATCTTGTTTTTTCTTACTATGGTATATTTTGATCGAATAGCCTCCTGCATAGTCAGCGTCATAAAAGTTGTAATGTTGTGCCAGTACTATTTTGCCTTGCCGGCTACCTGCGGGGTTAGCTCTGAAGACACAGTAGTCCCCATCATTTATGATTGGTTCCATGGAATGCCCTGTGGCCTGCACTATATACATATTTCGGTTCAGCTTCCCTATGCCTTCCACTCTTATCCAGCCAAGTTCATCTACAATTTCCCCTTCTCCAAAATAGCCGCAGGCTGCTTTTATGGAATAAAGAGGAAGGAAATCTATATACTTGACGTCATCATTAATTTCCGGTTCTATGCGTATTTCTTTCCTCTCTTCATGCAGAGGTTGTAGTTGGTTCATGAAATGTTGGGATAACGCAGAATCGCAAAAATACACGTAGCAACCTTTCATACCTCTTGTCATTAAGGTTCTATAAGTGTTTTTTATAATCTCATCAGCATCTTGTAAAGCCTGTTTTTTGTTTTCTTTTAGCAGAGACTTGAAACCTTTTACAGATTGGTCATGTTTGGAACGCTGGGTTACATCTGTGCTTACCTTGTTATTTTCATATCTCATATCTTTGCCAACAATGACCCCGATATAATCCAGTTCTAATCCTTGGCAGGTATGGATACATCCGATTTCATTGACCGAATTGTTCCCGATAATCCAGAGATTTTTATCAGAACTGAGATTCCATCTTTTCTTGAAATTGAACTCTGGTATTACTATGTCAAAAGCATCAGGGTCTTTTTTACTATTCCAGTCCCAGCAATAACCCGCTACGACTCTTGCACGATTGTTTATTTTATTTTTTACTTTTATTGTGTCGAGTAATTCATTGGGGTCAGAAAAAATTCTGAAATCATAATCTTCTGATGAAAGGTGAATGTTAGCGGTCTCTTTTATTTGCAACGTGTTGTCCAGCCAACTGAGGTATCCGTCCGACCCGTTACAACGGAATTGAGAACTTAATTTGGCATAATGTGCAATGGCGCCACAACTTTCCGCAACTTTCTCAATAGCCTTTTTGGAACCGATGTCTTTAATATGTACTCTTTGCCTGTCATCAACAAAAAATACAGAGAATTTAGCGGCACGTATGATTTCAAGAATCTGGTTCTCGCCAAGGTTGCCGTATAGACCACTTTTAAGGTTTAATCGATGGGCTTCATCAATAATTAGAGCATCAAAAACATTTGCCGGCGCATCTATAAAGCTCCCGCTTCCAACAAATAAATTATTGATAAAACTCTTTTGATAACTACCGCTGAGTTTTACGGTGTACACATCTCTCGGTGCTGCATTTTTGGATACATACTGGGCTACTAACCCTTCTTTGGTCAGTTGTATCAGAAGATTTACGGCCACAACACTTTTACCTGTGCCGGGTCCTCCTTCCACGATTAAGACATGTTTCTTCCCGCTTGCGGTATTCCGCGCCAGTTCTAATGCCGTTTCGTAAACAATCTTTTGATCGTCCAATAAAACAAACTCCTGATTGCCATGTAGCATGGAGAGTAAAGTGTCTGCTAATTGCTTGGAAGGTCTCAACTTCCCTTTATCAATAAGCCAGATGATATCGTCTTTAGCTCCGAATTTGATGCGTTTCTTAATGAAATCTTGTAACTTCTGGGCATCAGATTTAAAGAACACAGGTGCCTTTTCAATGTATTCCTGATAGCATGCATTGGCTATGATATTATCTGATTGATAATTGTGCAAGAAGGCACATGGAGAAAGTTCTATTTGTTGTTCTCTGATTGTCTCATTATAGTTTGTCAGCATATAAGCATAAGACCATGCCTGATATGATGGGTGGGTAACTTCGCTTTCTCCGTGTTGGAACCGGGTTTGAACCACTCCGGACTTACTTGATAATTTGGCCTGTTCCCATTGCTTAAGTTCAATGATGACTATGTTTCCTTTTTGATTCTCATCTAATCCGGAAATAATAAAATCGACTCGTTTAGAAGTTAATGGTATCTGGTATTCAATTGCAATGCTGGAAGTGTCCGGTATGTCTGGCGTATCAATGACCTTATACATATACATCATTGAATTTCTCCATGACCTCACCTCGTTTGGAGAAGTATGTCTTCCGAGATGTGCCATAAATGCATGATCTATTTCATCTGCAATGTTTCCGTTGAAGACATCTCTTATGAATCCTTTTTTAGAAGCATGGTAAACAATCATAGTTCAGTATATTTTTTAGCGTTTCCTTTTGACTTGTCTACTGGATATTTCTCCGCATTCTTTGCAAGTTTTGCCAATATGATTTCTTTAAGGTCTAAATCATATTTATGTGCTATAAGAAATGCATAATTCATTATATCGGCCAGTTCCTCTTTTACTTTATCAATATTGACTTCTTGGGCATTTTTCCAAAGAAAAGCCTCATTTAGTTCCGAAGCTTCTATCGAAAGTGCTAAGGCTAAGTCTTTTCCATTATGGAATTGATCCCAATCTCTTTCTTGTGTGAATGAGACGATTCTTTCCATAATTTCTTGCATTTCGGATTTGTTAGTCTTCATGGGCTTTTTATTTTTGTGAAGAATATGTTATAACTCGATTGTGTGACAAAGGTAACAAAGAATTCTCTAAAAAGAAGAAAAAACCCGTCACTTATTGTGTTTTCTCTCGAATAACTTTACCTTTGTTTCATTAACTCAAAACCGGTAAGTCATGAAATACAAATTATTAGTTCTTGATGTAGACGGAACTCTGCTCGATAGTGAAAAGAAAATCAGTAAGCGCACGCTGGCCGCCTTGTTGAAGGTGCAACAGATGGGCGTGCGTATCGTGCTGGCTTCCGGCAGACCGACGTATGGCCTTATGCCTATTGCCAAAACTTTGGAATTGGGCAATTACGGAGGCTTCATCCTCTCCTATAACGGCGGGCAGATTATCAATGCCCAAAACGGCGAACTCCTGTTTGAGCGCCGGATAAACCCCGAAATGTTGCCTTATCTTGAAAAGAAATCCCGCAAAAACGGATTTGCCATCTTTACTTATCACGAAGATACCCTTATCACCGATACACCCGAAAATGAGCACATACGCCGCGAAGCAGAACTGAATGGATTGAAGATTGTGACGGAAACGGAGTTCTCGATAGCGGTGGACTTTGCCCCATGCAAGTGCATGCTGGTCAGCGATGACGAAGAAGCGCTGGTGGGCTTGGAAAACCACTGGCGCCGGAGATTGAACGGAGCGCTGGACGTGTTTCGTTCGGAACCCTATTTTCTCGAAGTGGTGCCTTGTTCCATTGATAAATCCAATACGCTGGGCGCTTTGCTTGAGAAACTGGGTGTTAGTTCGGAAGAAGTCATCGCCATTGGCGACGGAGTTTGCGATGTCTCCATGATACAATCCGCCGGGCTGGGCATTGCCATGGGAAACGCACAAGACTCTGTAAAGGTTTGTGCCGACCGGATTACCGCATCCAATGACGAAGACGGAGTGGCTGAGGCGGTAGAGAAGGCCATCCTTGCCGAAATCCGCCCCGCCGACGTACCCTTGGAACAACTCAACCAGCGTGCACGCCATGCTCTGATGGGAAATCTGGGCATACAATATACTTACGCTTCCGAAGATAGGGTAGAGGCCACCATGCCGGTGGACGAACGCACCCGCCAACCTTTCGGCATTCTGCACGGAGGTGCCAGTCTGGCACTGGCGGAGACGGTTGCCGGACTGGGCTCGATGATACTTTGCAAGCCGGATGAAATAGTGGTCGGCATGCAAGTCAGCGGAAACCATATTTCTTCGGCTCACGAAGGAGACACGGTAAGAGCGGTGGCGACTATCGTGCATAAAGGCCGTTCCTCGCATGTCTGGAATGTAGATGTGTTCACTTCGACGGCTAAACTGGTATCTTCGGTGCGCGTGGTGAATAGCATATTGAAAAAAGGATGATTGAACATGAATTGGACAACGGGCCGCAAGAACAACCCGTTGAACCCGTGAAGAAAAACAATACCCGGAAAATAGTAAAAAGAACTTTCACTATTGCCGGACTGGCATTGGCGGTATATTTCCTATACTCCATGGTTCATCTGTTCGTTTCGCCCGACCGCAATATTCAGCAAATCTATTTGGTGCCAGAAGATGCCGTCTTCATCATCCAGTCGTCGGCCCCGGTTGACGATTGGGGAAAGTTCAGCATGAGCGCCACGTGGCAATGCCTGAAGCGGGCGAAAGCCTTCGAGGACGTCACCCGGAATGTGGAAACGCTCGACACCGTGGTCCGAAGCAATAAAATGTTGTTATCGCTTGTGGGCAAACGGGATATGCTCATCTCGATCCATAAAGTCCGTGCCCGCGATTGGGATTTTCTGATTGTGCTGGACATGCAAAAAGCCTCCAAGATGGACTTGTTGAAGGATCAGCTTGAAATGGTGCTCACCATGGCGGGCAGTTCCGTAACCAACCGGATGCACAACGGGATTAACATCCTCGAAATGCGCGATCCGGATACGCGCGATATTTTTTATTGCGCCTTCGTGGACAACCATTTTGTAGGTTCCTATACCTCCAAACTTGTAGAGTCGGCCATCGACTCACGCAACAAGCCCAAAATCGGTCTTGATCATTCTTTTATCGAAGCCGAAAAACTGGTGTCCGGCAAAGGACTTGTCCGCGTTTTTATCAATTATGCACGCCTGCCCCAATTCCTGAATATTTATCTGGGAACCGGAAACGAGTACATCGATATGTTCAGCAATTCCATGGATTTTGCCGGACTCTATTTCAATACCGACCACAAACGGATGGAGGTGAAAGGGTATACCTTGCGGAAAGACACCGCCGATCCGTACATCATGGCCTTGCTGAATTCGGGTAAGCACCGGATGAAAGCCCACGAAATCTTGTCCGGCAGGACGGCACTCTATACCAACATCGGTTTCAGCAATCCGGTGACATTTGTAAAAGAACTGGAGAATGCACTTGCGATCCACGACCCGCAATGGTGCGAATCTTATAGGAGTTCCCGGAAGAAGATTGAAAGCCTGTTCGACATCTCTCTGGAAGAAAACTTCCTGAGCTGGATGTCAGGAGAATTTGCCATCACCCAATCCGAGCCGGGGCTGTTGGGGCACGATCCAGAACTGATTCTGGCCATCGGCACCAAAAGCATTAAGGACGCCCGTAAGAATATGGAGTTTATAGAAAAGAAGATCAGGCGGCGCACCCCGCTCCGGATAAAGACGGTTGATTATAAGGGATTTGAAATCAACTATGTGGAAATGAAAGGCTTCTTCCGTTTGTTCTTCGGAGGGCTGTTCGACAAATTCGAAAAACCCTATTATACGTACGTGGACGATTATGTGGTGTTTAGCAACAAAGCCTCGTCTCTGCTCTCATTTGTAGAAGATTACGATCAGAAGAACCTGTTGAAGGATAATCCGGGCTTTAAAAATGCCTTCTCGTACCTGAATTCGAGTTCTACCGTTTTCTTATATACGGATGTACATAAGTTTTATTACCAGTTGAAGCCTATGATGAATGCCGTTACGTGGGGAGAGATACAATCGGACAAGGACATTGTCTATTCATTCCCCTATTGGACCATGCAGATTACGGGAGACGGCCAGTCCGCCTCGTTGCAATGCGTGATGGACTATAAACCTTATCAACCGGAAGAAACGGCCGTAGCGGTGGTAGTCGACGACGAAGCCGACGAAGTAATGAACGAAGATGCCGAAACGGAGAAGGAGCAAATGAGTGAGTTGCAATGCTTCTATGTTGAGAAATTTGAGGGTAACGTCTTGCGGGAGTTTTATCCCGAAGGAGCGTTGAAGAGTGAAGCGGAAGTGAAAGAAGGAAAACGTCACGGACGCTATCGCGAATATTATGAGAACGGCAAATTGAAACTCCGCGGAAAATACGGAAATAATATACCCAAGGGCACATGGAAGTACTATACAGAGGAGGGAGAGTTTGAACGGAAAGAGAAGTTTTAAAAAAGAGAAAAACAATGCTTGCATATACCTATATTGAACTTGGAAAATTTGAACTTATAGAAAAACCGAAACCCGGGTTGAAAGACCCCTGCGACGCCATTGTCCGCGTGACGCTCGGTAGCATCTGCACCAGCGATTTGCACATCAAACACGGTAGCGTGCCGCGTGCCTTGCCTGGAACTACGGTGGGGCACGAAATGGTAGGCATCGTGGAGCAAGTGGGCGCAGACGTTACTTCCGTCAGGCCCGGCGACAGGGTTACGGTGAACGTAGAAACCTTTTGTGGCGAATGTTTCTTTTGCCGACACGGATATGTGAACAATTGCACCGATGCCAATGGCGGTTGGGCACTAGGCTGCCGCATCGACGGAGGTCAGGCCGAGTACGTCCGCGTGCCTTATGCCGACCAGGGACTGAACCGCATTCCGGATGCGGTGAGCGACGAACAAGCGCTCTTTGTGGGCGACGTGCTTGCCACGGGTTTTTGGGCGGCCCGCATATCGGAGATTACCGAAGAAGACACGGTGCTCATCATCGGCGCCGGCCCTACCGGAATCTGCACCCTGCTTTGCGTGATGCTCAAGCGTCCTCGTTGCATCATTGTTTGCGAGACGGCGCCCGAGAGAATCCGTTTTATGCAGGAGCACTATCCGGACGTACAGGCGGTGAAGCCGGAGGATTGCCGGGAGATTGTGTTGAGGAATAGCGATCATGGCGGAGCCGACGTCGTGCTCGAAGTGGCAGGAACCGATGACACCTTCCGTTTGGCGTGGGAGTGTGCACGTCCCAATGCTATTGTCACCGTGGTGGCCCTCTACGACCGCCCCCAGGTGCTTCCCTTGCCCGATATGTACGGAAAAAACCTGACCTTCAAGACCGGTGGCGTGGACGGGTGCGATTGCGCCGAGATACTTCGCCTGATCGAAGAAGGTAAGATAGACACCACGCCGCTTATCACACATCGCTTCCCGTTGAATGAGATTGAGGAGGCTTACCGGATTTTTGAAAACAAGCTGGGCGGGGTGATGAAAGTTGCGGTGTCTGAAAGAGAAGAGTAAGAATTTGGAACGGAAAAGAAAGGAATGAAGTTACGAGCTACAGGCTACAAGCTACAAGTAGCTGCGCTATGTTCCGAAAGGCACTTGTAGCTTGTAGCCTGTAGCTCGTAACTGATTCATAACCATATTAAAAAGAATATAGCCTTATGCCCATTATTGAAGTATCCTCCTTGTCGTACCCCGGAATCGAGGTGTTCTCCACCCTCACCGAGGCCCAGTTGCGCAACCGCATCGAGCCCGATAAAGGCCTGTTCATAGCCGAAAGCCCGAAGGTGATCCGTGTAGCATTGGATGCTGGATATGAACCTCTGGCCCTCTTGTGCGAGCAAAAGCACATCACCGGTGATGCCGCTGACATCATCAGTCGTTGCGGCGACGTGCCCGTCTATACGGGCGGGCGGGAGTTGCTCGCCACGCTGACGGGCTATGTTCTGACACGCGGAGTGTTGTGTGCCATGCGTCGCCCCGTGCTCCGCACGGTGGAAGACATGTGTCGGGATGCCCGGCGCATCGTCGTCATCGATGGTGTGGTGGACACTACGAACATTGGTGCCATTTTTCGTTCGGCAGCCGCCCTCGGGATGGATGCCGTGTTGCTGACGCGTAACTCTTGCGATCCGTTGAACCGCCGTGCGGTCAGGGTGTCCATGGGGTCGGTCTTTTTGGTTCCTTGGACGTGGCTGGACGGCACTCTCAGTGATCTGGCATGCCACGGCTTCCGCACCGCCGCCATGGCACTCACGGACGATTCTATCTCCATTGCCGATCCTGTCTTGACATCCGAACCCCGGCTGGCCATCGTGATGGGGACAGAGGGAGAGGGGCTTCCACCCGATACGATTGCGATGGCGGACTATGTGGTCCGTATCCCGATGGCGCATGGGGTCGATTCGCTCAATGTGGCGGCGGCGGCGGCCGTGGCGTTCTGGCAACTTCGTATTACGGATTAAAACTACTATTGTTTTAATTTCGATGAGTACATTTGGTAGCTAATAATTAGCAATCTGAAGATTTTTCGTATGACACTTTCTTTTTTGCTATTTTCGGTAGCTTGAGAGTGGCTCAAAGAACGGGTAGTCTGTCACGGAAGTGTGAGAAAGGAATGAGTGTGAGGTGATAAAGTGATAAAACTTTTTTTCAACCCATTATATAATAAACAAAAATATATTCTTTTGCATATTATATGATAGGTTGCTACACTACAATTAATATTTTCTTTTTTCGTCCTTATTTAGCTCTTCGTGTATATTCATTCTTGATAGCGGTGAATTTTTCTTTTACCTGATTATATTCGGCTTCTTGCTTCTCTTCCAATTCAAGATCTAATGCATATATTTCGCTTGTTATTTTATTGTCTAATTTTGTCTTTTCGGCTTGGGTCAATACATTGTTGAATCGGGAAAACAATTTCACTTTCAGATCTAATAGTCTTTTTTCGAACCGTTCAAGGTCATATTTTAGGTTGTAATCAAGATAGGTATTGGAAATATGTTTCTTTTCACCTTCTTCATCATACTCAATTACTTTTTCCTTTTTCTTCACCGCATTGAAAAGGGATGAAACGGACTCATCAAAATCCTGAAGGATAAAATCCGTCCATTTGTTATATATATTAATTTTGAAGCGCGATACATTGACATTCTCAGGCAAAGGATAGAATAATAATATGAAATTCATCTGCGTTTGAGGTAAAAGTTGCTGTCCTTTACCTGCGTAGTTTACGGGTAGATTCTCGTAGCACATAAACTCGCCCTCATGGATAAAACCTTCTCCATCCACCAATAAAACTTCATTAGAGGCGAATGTCCAATTCTCATGTCCTCCGATGTTTTTTATGTTTAGGACCAATTTATCAGCAGTAAATTGGGGTTTAGTTTTGCCATTTCCCGTCGTTAACTGGTCTGGACAATCTTGATAGTATTTTCTTTCTTTAATATAACGACAGTTCTTGTTACATTTTATCTCGACGTTTCTCTCGAATGAGAGGATGGTGTAGATAAAACCTTCATTTTCTTTTGGAATATTAATCTCGCTCATAAATAATATATTTTTAGTGTTCTAATTTGTGAATTATTGGTGATTAGCTGGCATGTCTATTTCCCGATGCAGCATATTATGCTAATTGATTGTCAATAGTTTATGGTTTAAAAGATAGAAGCCTCAAAAATTTACTTGTTTTTTTGCCGAAAATCGAAGATTTAACACTTTTAACCTTAGTTTGTTTTCAAACGAAGGGAAAAAGAGAAAAATGACTCTATTTTGCTCTTAAATCTCCGTTTCGCAAAGATAGGGCATGTCTGTGATTATTTCGCTGATTATGGATGCAAAATCATAAATGAGTTCACGGATTTTTTAGCTTATAATTGGGGTGGTCTTCGATTTTGGTATAGCTATTTCTTTCTTCCCTCTTTTAGTTTTACTTTAATGCGTGTATATATGAATACAGGGATAAAGTAAAGTTACTTTTCGTTTGAATGGTCAAACTAATATT
>OGIE01004897.1_pt1 | contig 12035 bp, 11 predicted proteins | sample 1571581 | NCBI WGS metagenome assembly OGIE01 (sample SAMEA2582021, study PRJEB24529) | metagenome | biome: Human gut stool | place: China | collected 2011
TTGAGTATCATGTAGAGCTGTCCACCAGACCGGAAGACTCCATGGGAAGCGACGAAGACTGGGAGATGGCAACCGAGGGCTTAAGAAGTGCCCTTGATGAGATCGGCCTTCCGTATGTAGTAAATGAGGGAGACGGCGCATTCTACGGACCGAAGATCGACTTCCATCTGGTAGACTGCATCGGCAGAACCTGGCAGTGCGGTACCATTCAGCTTGACTTCCAGCTGCCGCAGCGTTTTGAACTGGAGTATATCGGAGCAGACGGTGAGAAACATCGTCCAATCATGATTCATCGAGTTGTATTCGGCTCTATTGAACGTTTCATCGGTATCCTGATCGAGCATTTCGCAGGTGCATTCCCGACCTGGCTGGCACCGGTACAGGTTCGTGTACTTCCTATTTCTGACAAGTACATGGATTATGCAAAGAAAGTGGAAGCACAGCTGAATGAAGCAGGTATTCGTGTTGACGTAGATACCAGATCCGAGAAAATCGGATACAAGATCCGTGAGGCAAGAAAAGCAAGAATTCCGTATATGCTTGTTGTAGGTGAGAAGGAAGAGGCAGAAGGAAAAGTATCAGTCAGAAGCCGTTTCCTTGGAGATGAGGGACAGAAAGATCTTGGTGAGTTCATTGCTGCAATCGAGGAAGAAATTCAGAACAAAGTAAACCGTAAAGTAGAAGTGACGGAGTAAATAGTTTGAAAAAAGCGGTAAGCTATCTTGCAATTGTTATTTTTGCAGTGCTTCTTCTTTCTTATAGTAAATATGGTTCTCTTCAGGCGGTGAAATCACCGCTTGAGGAGGAATTATTTTATACTACAGAAGGATTTGAAGAACCGGAAGAGGCAGTTACTTATTTTTTGTATCAGGTACAGCAAAATAATATGGATGGTGCGCTGAGAGTGAGTGCGATCAGTGACCTTGCAGAATATTTCAGCCTGACGAATTTCATCGAATATACAGGTCAGTTTCCGGAAATTTCCATGCTTCCTCCTGCAGAAATGGAGAATAAAGCATATATTGAAATTTCCAGAATGCGGCTTGCCTATAAATATGGCCTTTTGTTTCAAAAAGAGTATAATGCATTAGCTCATGGACAGCAGATGAAAATCCTGGATGTACGGAAAATAGAACCGGAAAATCCAGATGGAATGTATTATGAAAACAGGAAAGCAATCAGCCAGATTATGGGTGCCAGAGAAGTAGCTGAAGTGTGTGCGTACGATTGAGCATATTGAACCTCAGAGCCTGACGAGGGGATGAACAGATTCGGGAACTGCATTTTTCGTTGGCTCGATACAAAAAGTACTGGAAGATGATTTTATGTAATGATCTGGAAAAATGGCATGATCCGAAGCCGGCAATATTGCTGGTAGAAGAAAAGAGTGATTTTGACGCCGCAGGAGTTGCATTGGATGGTATGGATGAAATCATTCTGCCTCCAAATTACTATATCCTGACACCGCAGAAAGCAGATACAAAAGAAATACTGTCATCCGATTTTTTCCTTTATCTGCAGAGAGGTGATACATTGTCTGCAATTTCTTTTTTTTATCATCCCGGGGAAACAGATGCGGTTTCTGTACTGGAAACATTAAGATTGCAGAAGGAAGCAGCAATCAGGCTGCAGAAAATGTATTATGGAATGTTGCTGTATGATCAGCAGACTGTGGAATGGGCCGAAAGACACTATAGTGATGAGCCGGATGCGATTCCCAAACTTCTTGATACCAAAAATATGATTTTTTCAAGTTATAGTGGAGTGGATAATCTGATAGAAGATGGCAATTATTCAGCAATAAAAATAAATTATGGATATGCGAATCAGTGGTATAGTGTGATTTTAAATCTGATAAATAGAGATGGTTGGTACATAGATTCATTCAGTTCACAAGAATGAAAAAAGTGTGTCAAGCATCAATGAAAAAAGTATTGACAACCGACTTCATGTTTGGTATCATATTGAAGTCGGTTGAAAAACCGGAATATATATGGCGAGATAGCTCAGTTGGCTAGAGCACACGGTTCATACCCGTGGTGTCGAGGGTTCGAATCCCCCTCTCGCTACTAAGAAGACCGAAAGCAGTTTGCTTCCGGTCTTTTTCGTTTCTCTAAGTATTTAAAGGTCACTGCATTCCAGCACTTCTTTTTTCCTTATAAATTCACTGTACTGAAGTCCCCTGCCATCAAGCTCCATCTCTCCCACCTGATTGTCATAAGGATCTGCCCTCCAGCCATCCTTAGATACATCAAAATCTGCCTGAAATTCCGTGTTGGCCGTCATCCGGTAAGGATCCAGATTTCCAAAATAATGAACTCTGCGTTTTTCATCTCCGCGCTGTGCTGCGTCTCCTCCATAGGAAACATCTGCATAAAGCCAGCCGTAAGGTTCCACATAAAATCTTGCCCAGTCATGGGCACCGCAAAAGCCCGGCTCGGCTGCCCAGCCGCTCTCCCATTTTGCCGGAATGCCGGCACACCGGCACAGGGTAATAAATAACAGCGTCTGTACGCCACAGTCTCCAGTCAGATTTCTGGCACAGTTTTCCGCAATGGATTCCTGGCTGAAATAGGCTGGCATAAAGGAATACCGAACTTTCATTGTCACAAAATCATAAAACCGTCTTGCTTTTTCAAGAGGCGTCTCTGCACCATCTCCAAGCGTCCGCATCAATTCACGAATATAGGGCGTAAACAGAATATGTGGTGCCTGTTCCCGAAGCCATTGTTTTTCTGACTCCGGTACGAAAACAGACGTTTTTTCCGGATTTGCGAACAATTCTTTATAAACTGCTGTTCTTATATAGGAAAATTCTACTTCAAAGGGGTGATTTTTCTCCATAGTTTCTTCCCAGAATACCACTCTTTGCGGTGCATTTTCAGGAGAAATATACATGGGAACCGGTGTCACTTTTTCAATACGAATTTCCGTCTGGGAATCGCAGGCACAGGGAATGGGAAGATAAGCCCGCACTACCGCTCCTTTTCGAAAACCCTCATCCTTTAACTGCACTGAGGATCTGCAGTAAAAACGTTTTTCTGCTTTTCCATCCCGGTGCATAGCCTCTATCGCTTCCTGAAAATACCGTCCATTTCGAGGAGCGGTCTCTTTTCCGGCCCGTCCGGCCATCTCCGGATCGGTCCTGCATAGATTTTCAAAGAACCGGTCAAAATACCGCTTTTCTCCATTCTGATAGATCCAGCGGATCCGAAACTTCCGTTCCAGCTGATCAAATTCTTCCTCCGAAAAATCAGGAACTTCTTTCCTGGCAACGGCAAGGGCTTCCTCTCTGGTATATGGAAAATCAGAAGGAAGACGCCGGAGCATCTCCGCTTCTGTCGTAAGACAATGTCTCATGGCATCCGGGAGGTCCGGCGTTAAAAGATAACTTTCCATATCCTGCAGGGCGCCCTCAAAATCACCGAATAATTTCTTCCGATTAATTCTTTCCGGCAGCCCCATCTGCAGATACTGAAATGTATGATTAATATTCATTCGTCTTCCTCACATATCTTATACAAAGAGATGTAAAATAGCTCCCATTCCAAGTCCGAAGAAGTTTCCGAGAGCAGCTCCCAGCACTCCCATCAGAACTCCGATACCTGCATAAGACTCATGATATGCACACGCAATGATCGGTGCAGATGCAGATCCACCAATGTTTGCAACAGATGCGGTGGAGCACATGCAGAGATCCCAGTGGAATACTTTAGAGAGCAGGAACATAAGCACTACATGAACGATCAGTACAAAGATACCAAATACCACCCACATCGGAGCGGATACCAGATCGGTAAGTGTTGCAACAGATGCCAGCAGGGATACGACTGCATACAGGTAAACGTTGGAAAGTTCCTCCACTGCCGGAAGTTTTCCAAGCGGTGTCATAGCACAGATCAGACCAAGTACGGTTACAAATACAGTTGTACAGGTTCCTTTATCAAACATCGCAAGTCCTGCACCGGAAAGACCGCCCTGCATGGCTGCGCCAACCCACTGTGCCAGTGCGGAGACTGCCAGGGAAATACCGATAAGGAAAATCCAGTCTGCATAGGATGCATGCTGTTTTTCTTTTGCGACTTCCGCATTGGCAGCCTCTGCCACTGCTTTCAGTTTGGAAGTATCCGCCTTAACTGCATTATCCCATTTGTTGGAGTAACGAACCATCAGAAGAAGAAGGGCAATCCACAAAGAATAGCACACCGTATCCAGTGCCAGCGCACATCCGTAAGCACCTGCATCAACCGGCAGTGCATCCTGCATAGCAGCCATGTTGGCACTTCCGCCTACCCAGGAAGCATAGAGCGCTGCGGTAGCACCCCAGGTATCTGCACCGAGGAATCCTTTGAAAATCGGATAGCCGATGATAAATCCAATACCGATGGTAAAGGAGCATCCCAGGAAGATAGCAATCATACGGCCGGACAGTTTTGCCAGCTTGCGGAAATCGCAACGAAGCAGCATAACAAAGATCATGGCATAAAGAATGTTGTTCTTTAATGCACTGTAAGCAGCGCTGCATGCATCGGAGCTGTAAAGTCCTGCAGTACAGAAAATCATGTTCAGCACATAGATCCATACCAGAGGCGGAACTACATTAAATACTTTCCATTTTGCATATTTCTGAAGAGCCAGAAGACCGCCTGCGATAAACATCAGAACTGCCAGATAGGTAAAACCATTTGTAATAACCATAACATTTCCCCCTTTTATTATGTTGGTTTACAGATACTGAATCTTGCCCGGTTCAATTCCCTTGATGCCAAGTCCCGGTTCATCGGATACGGTAATATTTTTCTCATTAAATACTGCACCGCCGATAATCGGGTCTTCGCTGCAGAGCACCGGACCGTCCAGATCGATTTTGGTAATAATTTTCTTCGCACAGGCCAGTTCCACTGCTGCGTTGACAGAAATCTTTGCTTCCAGCATGCAGCCCAGCATGCACTCTACGCCATAAACTTCAGCCGCGGACACAATCTTCAGTGCATTGTAAAGACCGCCGCATTTCATCAATTTAATATTGACCAGATCTGCCGCACGCATCTGCATGATCTTTACCGCATCCTCCGGCGAGAAGACACTCTCATCTGCCAGTACCGGAACATAACTGTTCTCCGTTACATATTTCAGGCCTTCCAGATCATGAGCTTTTACCGGCTGCTCTACCAGCTCAATCTGAAGACCTTTCTCCTGCATGCCATTCAGAATGCGGACTGCCTCTTTTGGCTCCCACGCTGTGTTGGCATCAATTCGGATGCAGACATCATCACCGACTGCTTTTCTGACTGCTGCCAGACGGTCGATATCCAGCTTCGGGTTCACACCGACTTTGATTTTCAGGCAGTCATAACCGCGCTGAATCGCATTGATGGCATCGGCTGCCATGGTTTCCGGATCATTGACACTGATGGTGATATCGGTCACAATATTCTTTCTTGCGCCGCCCATAAGTTTATACACCGGAATCTTATACAGCTGTCCATACAGATCCCACAGTGCAATGTCCACAGCCGCTTTGGCGGAACTGTTTTTTACCACACATTTCTGTACTTTCTGCAGTACATCCTCAAAATCATCCACATCCATACCGATAATACTTTTTGCAATGTGATCCTGGATAGCTCCGATAATAGCCCCTGTCGTATCTCCGGTAATGGCTCCCGTAGGCGGTGCCTCGCCATATCCGGTGTGTCCCGTGTCCGTGTGGATCTCAACAACGACGTCCTCCACACTGTCGACACTTCGCAGGGCAGTTTTAAAAGGAACCCGTAACGGGACTGATATCTTACCCAGACGAACTTCTGTAATCTTCATGTCTCTTCCTCTCCATTCTCTATATTGATCTTTCGCTGCTGCAAAAGGATCTCTCTATTTTGCCAGCCGGTACATGGCCTCCGCAATGATCTGTGCATTTTTCATGAGCTTCTCCACTTCGATAAACTCATCCGGCTTATGTTCCCGGACTTCATCCCCCGGAAAGATCGGGCCGAACGCTACGATATTGGGAATTGCCTTCGCATAAGTACCGCCGCCGATGGACTTTGGTATGGGTTCAAGTCCCGTATGATCTGCATATACCCCCAGCAGTGTCTGAACCAGTTCGCTTTCTTCCGGCACATACAAACTCTTCTTATGCCGCTCCCCGGTCTTTGTAAATCCGGCATCCGCAAATGCCTGCTCCAGAATTGGGGCACAGTCCTCATAAGATTTGGTCACCGGATACCGGTAATTAATCTCCAGTGCCGCGCTGTGGTCATCCCCTTCCAGCGTCCCCAGATTCAGGGACAAATTTCCGGAAATCTCATCGGCCATCTCAATACCAAGAGAAGTTCCCTTTGTCTCCAATCCAATCTTTTCTTCCAGGAACCGCACCCACCGATCTGCTTCTTCAGAAAGCGGCAGCTCACACAGCGCTTCCAGCAATAATCCGATGGCATTCACGCCCAGCTCTGGTGTTGCGCCGTGCGCGCTAAGTCCGGCTGCGGTGATCTGAACACCCTCCTCCGTCTTCTCATACTGAATCCGGTCATCCGACTTCTTTAATAAAGAAGCAGCCAGTTCTGCCGGGCAGACAACTTTTGCCTTTGCCTCCGCAGGTACGACATTCGGTGCCGAACCTCCGTGAATCTCCAGAATTCGGACATCTCCATCCTGTGTGTAATTTCTGGAAAAGTTCACATTGATCAGACCCTTTTCCCCGTTAATCACCGGGTACTCACCGTCCGGCGTAAATCCCATGACCGGAATCTCACCGCCGTGGCTTCGGTAATATTTCATATCGTTGGAACCGGTCTCCTCATTAGTTCCGAACAGAAGACGAATTCTTCTTCGAATAGGAAGCCCGCTGTCCCGGAGCGCCGCCAGCGCATACAGTGCGGCAATGGTCGGTCCTTTATCATCCATGGCTCCCCGGCCAAAGACTTTTCCGTCACGAATCTCACCACCAAAAGGATCAAAACTCCATCCGTCCCCTTCCGGCACCACATCCAGATGTCCCAGAACGGCTACCATCTCTTCTCCTTCGCCATACTCGCACCAGCCCATCTGATGATCCAAATCTATGGTTGCAAAGCCAAGTGCTTCCGCCGTTTTCAGTGGATACTGCTCGGATGCTTCTCCCTGTACGCTTCGGATCCGAATGCTTTCCTGAAGGCTTTTCAGCAGCTGTTCTTCATACCCTTTCACTGCTTCCTGTAATTCCATCCTCCGTCCTCCCGTGTTTCCTTGTATTCTTGTATACAAGTTATACCAGAAATTTTATGCTTTTTTTATACTTTCGTCAACCTATACTTTCACTTTCTCATATTCTGTGATATGATTGTGAATATTTGCAAAAGAAAGGACTGTTTTTATGTTAAATGCCATTGAAACCATAAATACAGCCGTCAACAACTTCATCTGGGGTGTTCCGGCCATGGTCTGCATCATCGGTGTAGGTCTGTATTTAAGTATCCGAACCGGATTTCTCCAGATTCGAAAGTTTCCATATGCCATCCGGACGACCATCGGACGAATGTTCCGCAAAAAGGATGCTTCGGACGGCGCCATTACTCCCTTTCAGGCGGTCTGCACCGCTCTGGCTGCCACCGTCGGCACCGGAAATATTGCCGGAGTTGCCGGCGCGCTTGCCATCGGTGGTCCGGGCGCAGTCTTCTGGATGTGGGTTTCTGCCCTGCTCGGTATGTGTACCAAATTTTCTGAAGTTACCCTGGCAGTCCAGTTTCGCGAAACCAATGCGGATGGAGAGCTGGTTGGCGGACCTATGTACTATATTAAGAACGGACTGCCCAAATGCTGGCACTGGCTTGCATATCTTTTTGCCGCATTCGGTGTACTGACGGTCTTCGGTACCGGAAATGCAACCCAGGTTAATACGATTACCACTGCCATCAATTCTGCCCTGACCAACTACGGTCTGCTGAAACCGGACCAGATTTCCACTTCCAATCTGATCATTGGCATCGTCATCACCATCATGATTGCCATGATTCTGTTAGGCGGCATCAAACGAATCGGTCAGGTGACCGAAAAACTGGTTCCATTCATGGCACTGCTTTATATCGTACTGGCTCTTGGTGTGATTCTTCTCAACCTTAATGTAGTTCCGAGTGTATTTGCTTCCATTATTGAAGGTGCGTTCCATCCTTCCGCAGTCACCGGTGGTGTCGTAGGAAGTCTGTTCCTTAGTATGAAAAAGGGTGTTTCCAGAGGAATTTTCTCCAATGAGGCTGGTCTTGGTACCGGATCCATTGCCCATGCATGTGCCGATACCAGAAAACCTGTAAAGCAGGGAATGTTCGGTATCTTTGAAGTATTCACGGATACCATCCTGATCTGTACCCTGACCGCTCTGGTCATTCTCTGCAGCCAGGTATCCATTCCTTACGGTCAGGCGGCTGGAGCCGAACTGACCATTCAGGGTTTTACCGCCACATATGGTAACTGGGTGTCCATCTTTACTGCTGTTGCCATGTGCTGTTTTGCATTCTCCACTATTCTGGGATGGGGACTTTATGGTGCACGCTGTATTGAATTTCTGTTCTCCAGCAAGGTCACCAAACCATTCATGGTTGTCTACTCCCTGGTCGCTATCCTCGGTGCTACGGCTGATCTGGGACTCATGTGGAACATTGCAGAGACCTTTAACGGTCTCATGGCCATTCCGAACCTGATTGCCCTGTTCCTGTTATCCGGAACGGTAGTTAAACTGACCAAAGCGTATTTTGCACAGGAAAATCCGTAAAACAATTATGAAATAATACAAGACCCGGAAGACTTGAACTTCGTCTTCCGGGTCATATTTTTATACTTTTAAATTCTTACGCTTCTTTTTCCGTGAATACCACGTATTCGCCGCCGTAATTGCCCCACCAGGTGCTCGGGTAATCCCCTGTCATATAGATGGTACAGAACAGCATCTCCGTTGCATTCAGCTTTGCACAGATAGAAAGTAAAATTTCATTAACAGGGAACAGTACCTGTCCTTCTTCATGCTCCATCTGATGGATGTATTCTAATTCCTGATACGTCAGCACCGTATCGATCTGCTGCCGTGCCTGCTCCGGCAATGTAAAATAGTAGAAATCCACATACATATTTTTGCAGCCGAGCATTTCCCACATTTCCATAAATTTATCCACCGCCTGAAATGCATTCATCCGGATAATCTGATTTTCATACTGCTGCATGCCATCCGTCACTTTTTCAAAATAAATGGCTCCTTCTTTTTTCAACTCTTCCACTGTCATCATGAATATTTTTCCTCCAGATTCTGCGGCACTTCTGCGCCTTATTCCGCAGATGCCGAATGCATTCGTTTTACCGGATTCCCCGGTAGGATGTCCTTATATCGATAAATACTGAGCACCAGCCCGGTCAGGATATAAGAACTGACCATATTGCTTCCACCTGCGGAAAAGAAGGGAATGGTAATGGCTGCAGACGGAAGCAATCCCAGGTTCATGGCAAGCACCAGTCCTGACTGAGCTAAAAGCACCATACTACAGCCATAGCCAACTATCATCCCCAGCTGATTTTTCTGCTGAGAAGATATGTGGAACATTTTCACCCACAGGAGCAGAAGTAATGCCACGGCTGTCACCGCCGCCAGTAATCCATAGGCGGAAGTCAGACTTACGAGAATGTACTCACTGTTCCATCCCGGCAGTTTCTGCCAGACATGATTCCCTGAAGCTCCCAGTAACCGACTTGTTCTGAGACACTCATATGCAGTCTGTGCAACATAACTTGGCTCACCATATCCAAGCCATGCCTGTAATCTCTTTACCTGATATTCTGCAAGCATTCCCGTTCCGAGCATCATCGCCGGAGCCAGTATCATCATTCCCCATACAGCTGCCAGCATTTTCCTCGGACTGACCTGATACCAGCCCTTTCCTACTGCAATGGAGAACAATAACAGACAGATAAACAGAAGCATCACTGCCTGATTCAGTCCTGGAAACCGAAGTACCAGAAATATCGGCAGCAATGTCCAGATCAGAAGTCCTGTAAGTCCTTTATAACTTCTTCCTCTGTAGGTGTACAGTACCGCAGCATACGCAGGAACATACAGCCAGATCATTCCAAAGGTCGGAATCATCACCGGCCCGACCCGCAGGCCATAGATTCTCCCATATACCTGTACTCCCGTAACCAGTGACAGCAGGATAAAAAGGAGAATTCCACCTGCAATCTGTCTGCTCCATTTACCAAGAACACTGTAATCAATCCGGCAGACCAGAATCATCAGCAAAAATCCGGTCACGGTATATTTCACCTGCTGATGAAACCAGTACTCCATTCCATTTATGGAATTATCTCCTGCGAGGAATAGCATGGCTCCATAGAACACAAGACTCAACACACTGATCAGGCTGACCAGTACCAGCATCTCCACCGACATATGGGGCCGATGAATCCGGTCCAGCGCCACACCAGTTTCCACAGGGTCACCCATTTCCCGGACTGCAAGCTCCAACGCCTGTTCGTGATCCGTTCCTTCTTCTTCAAAGGCTTCGGCCTGATCAAGAATATGGTCTTTTAATTCTTCCGCAATGGAATCATGCATCCTGCTGCAGCGCACCTGTTCTGTCACTGTTCTGAGGTATTCATCCATTCTCATGTTTACACCTCCATCGCCAGAACATTGCCGACTGCTTTTGAGTATTCCTTCCACTCCTCTTTTTTCTGCTCCAGATGCTTTCTGCCTTCCGGAGTAATCTGATAATATTTCCGGACTTTCCCCAGCACTTCCTGCTCATAGGAATTGAGGAACTGTTTTTCTTCCAGACCGTGAAGCAGTGGATACAGCGTTCCCGCTTTCAGCTCAAATACATTTTCTGAACGCTTCTTCAGCGTATCAATCATCTCATACCCATACATGTCTTTTTCTGAAAGCAGTCTCAATATCAGCATCCCCATACTTCCGGACACCAGACTTCTGTCAATTGCCATAATAGGATCCTCCTGTCATTATATAGTTTATCTATATATAGATTAACTATATAGTATATCGACAATCTATATATGTCAATTGTTTTTCATAAAAATTATCCTTCTGCCCGGATCTCCGGCTGAAAATCATCCGTATCTCCGCAGAAATAACCACCCAGATGGCTGCTGATATATTCCATTACCTTTTTTGCCTCTTCAAAATCATCCGGGCGAATCGTCACGGCATAGGCTGTATGAAGACTGCGATCTTTCATATAAGCTTCCATGGCTTCATCTTCTGAAGCACCGCCAAGGTTCTCCATATCCACGGAACCTGCCTCCGGAAGTTCAATCTCCACTACTTCCGCTTCTTCCCAGTATTCTGCCTTCCAGCTCTTCTCCTCTGCGAAAAGCCCATAAATCTGAGCCGGTGTAATCTCATCTTCTGCCAGATACAGCCATTCTTTCGGCATCTGCGGACCTTTCGGTGCCTTTGGTACTTTTGCAGGACTGTGTTTCTGAACCGGCTTCTTTCCGGGTTTTCTGTTATCTTTCTTTGTCATCGGTTTCATTTCCTTTCTGTTCTTCCTTCTGTAAACGAAATGCTGTTCTTGGCTCCACACTGATTCGAATGTCACAGTCTGAACAATGCTCTCCATTGATACAAAGTTCATAAGATGCCGTCATCTCAATCTTTTCCTCTTCCACTCCAAGACGAACCCCGGTCGTACGCGTTGCCACCATAAAAGAACCAAAGGGCACGTTATAGGCAGTTTCACTGGTTGTGCCTTCCTCAAATACCATCTCTGCCGTTACCGGTCCTCTCTTTCTGATGGAAACACTCCGTTCATTCAGTTTCAGCATATTTCTGACCGGCTTATCATGTCCTTCCAGCATCTCATCAAAGAACAGATAATGTACTCCATCCTTCTCATGGTATTCTCCCAAATGTACCATTTCGATATTATCCTGCTCTCCGTCTGCCAGCTGCAGGCCAGAGATGGTTACAGTTACTTCTTTTGTCAAATACATCTTCCCCCATCTGTCATTATTTTACTTATTCTATCATCTTTCCAACGAGTAGTGAAGTCCTT
>OGIE01004902.1_pt1 | contig 12023 bp, 10 predicted proteins | sample 1571581 | NCBI WGS metagenome assembly OGIE01 (sample SAMEA2582021, study PRJEB24529) | metagenome | biome: Human gut stool | place: China | collected 2011
AGGCCCCCTCCATCAGAACCAGGCTCCGCAGTAATGCCTTTTCCTGTTCTGTCATAGACATAACGCTTTCATCAATGCCATGAGCAAGCCGGTCAGGGCAATCCCCGTCAGGAAACGGACAGCGGTAAAGTCCGCCCAATTAAGGTTGACCAGTTCGGCTATCCCCAGGTTGAAACTGATAACAACGGCAGGCAGCATAGCCAATGCAAGCATGACCAGCCCTTCGCCTATCAGCAATGCCCGTAGGCCATGCCTGGTGGAGCCCAGGGCTACACGTAACCCCATCTCTCCCCAGCGATGCTGCGTGCGGAACCAAAATGTACCGGAGATTCCCAAAAAGATATTGATACTCAGGAAAACCAACAAGTTCAGACGCATCCGGATATCACTTCCCACCGGACTCACTATAGCTTCCCTTATCAGCGAAGAAGAGCGGACATCCATCAGATAAAGGTTTCCAACCGACAGTTGCGCTCCCATATCCCGGCGGAAATCCTCACTGAAACGGGCCGCGGCATCGGGACGGATACGGATACACAGTTCCATATTCTCCAGGTCGCCCGAACCAAGCTCACCGGCTATCTCATCTTCCGACAATAAGGAGTAATAGCAAGGTCTGCTCTTCTCATATTCCGTCCAGCGGATAGGTATGCAGAGCGCCTTCACCTCTTTAAAATAGCCATCCTTCCCGATCTGCAGGCTCTTGCCCGGAGCACTTTCTCCCGGCAGCAACTCTTCGGCACCATTGGCGGACAAGATGATAGAATGTACGTCGAGTGCATCCGCCAACGCCGGACCATTCCCACTTTCGCGCTCTATACGGAAGACACGGAAGAAAGAAGGTGTCACTTTATATCGTTGCATAGTCACCCCTACCGTATCTTTATAGAACAGGCGGCTGTAATAGACCTGGCTGGTATATCCCGTCGAAGCATACGGCTGAGAGCCGATCGACATAGATACTTCTTCTACAGACGGATACTGCCGGATACGCTCCATGATTGTCAGTAGGTCGGCTCCGGTAGTCGTTTCTTTCGTTTCGGGATCGATATAGCCGTCGCTTTCCGGGGTACGTTCTTTGATATCGACGCGGTAGGTATCCGCAATATCAAATCCCAGCGGGGTACGGACTATCGTGGACAGCACGCTCATATAATCGATGACGTACCACAGGCAGACAGATATTAACATCAGTTCCGTCAGGATCCAGATATTCCTCTTGCGCTGGTTCCATATGATTGTAAACAGGTGTTTGATCATTATATGTTCCTCCTCATTCTCCTTTTAACGATTCAACAATAGGTATCGACGACACACGCCACGCGGGAACGCAGGCACTCAGCAGGTTCAGAAAAGAACAGAACAGGAAGGCGATCAGGAACACCTCCGGACGGATCAGAGCTGATACCGGAACCTCCGCCGTCACATCCATGCCGAAATAGGTAGACGATGTGAACATCGAATCTTTCAGCAGATAAAGGAACCAATAAGAGAGCAATAACCCCAGCATCCCGCTGATCACCGACACCACGATATTCTCGTACACGATCTGTCCGAGCAATCCCGCCCGTGTACTGCCGAAGGCTTTACGTACGCCCAGTTCGCTCACCCGCTCCTGCATCCGCGACAAGGTCAGTCCCGACAGGTTGATGGCAGGTACCAGCAAGGCGATCAGAATCGGGAGGATGGCACTGAGATAGATAGACTGCATATTGGGCATACCCGGCCCGAAGCGCATCTCTTCCACATATTTCGTATCGGGCTGGTCATAGAAATAGACTTTATGATCGACCAGCGTATTATTATACTGTTCCGTTTGCCGGGTGATCTCGTCGCGTATCTCATCGAAATCGGACGACGAACGGGCAACGATCATACATTTGTAATGCCCCATGATATTTTCCGAACCTTTTATCTCCGGAATACCGGCTGCGGTAAAAGGCACCCAGGCATGAGCATAGGAGAATGTAGTACGGGGTGTGACATCCGCCACCACGGCACAGACCGTATAGGTAATAAAACTAAACTGCATGGTCTTGCCCACCACCTGATCGATCGTACCGAACATCCGGCGTGCCAGCCATTCGCTGATCACCACTTTCCGGATACCGGCATCAAACTCGGCTTTGGTATAGAGATTTCCCCTCAGCACGTTGAAGGAACAGATTTTCCAGAACACATCGTCGGTAAAGAGCACGAAACAGCGTTCTCCTGGATTACCGGGAACCGTTGCCAGGCGTGACTGTGCCGGCGAAGTGATGCTCACCGCTTCCGGTATCTCCAGCGACTGGAAACACTCGCGGATCGTCTTCAGCGACAGATAACCGTTCGCCTGGGTACTCTCAGTCAGTTTATCCTGCACGCCGACCCATTTGACATAAAGCGTCCGTTCGCGGGCGGTCTCCGGAGCTATATTCTTGTACATGGCCTGATGGCTGATAATGATCGTCATAATGAACGATATCGCCAAGGCCGTACCGAATATGGAGATGAAAGTGAGCCAGGGACTTTCCTTCATCATTTGTATGGTTTGTTTGAAGTATTGTTTATACATAGCTTTTGTTGTTTATATTTTGTATATACAGTTCGTATTAGGGAACGCAGACGACGCAGACAGAGCGCAGAAGAACGCTGATAAGAATATTAATTAGTCTGCGAAACTCTGCGTTATCTGCGTCATCTGCGTCCCCTAATATAGACTGTAAACAGGATTTACTCATAATGTAATGCTTCCGCCGGTTCCAGATGTGCCGCCTTGCGCGACGGATACCAGACAGCTAAAGTGATAATAACAGCCAGCAAGAGCCATGTCAGCAAGCTGACAAGCAACAGGCGACCGACAGTCACCTCCATCACTTCCGTGCTCAGCAGGCCGGCAAAGGCTACATTCACACAGATCAACAAGGCAGGTACGGCAGTAATAGTCAGTATCATCAATCCCTCGCCGATCAGCAACTGCTGCAGGCGGAGACGGGTAGAGCCGACAGCCATGCGAATCCCCAGCTCGTTACGGCGGCGGTTCACACGGAACCAGAATGTCCCGATCACAGCCAAAAAGACATTGATCAGCAGGAAGAGGTTAATGGCAACGTCCAGCTTCTGCCCGCTCGTATTCATCGAGGTCGCCAGATAGTTCGTACGTAGATCGGGATAATATTGAACATTCGCCAGCCAGAAGTTTCCCGCCGCCAGCCGGTGTTTCATCTCTTTCTTAAAACGGACGGCATATTCGGAAGCACTTTCCGCCGCGACATTCGGACGAACCCGGAAACAGATCTGCATCTTCCCCAGTTCCTGTTCACCCATCCTGAGGATACTCCGTTCCTTCATCTCTTTAAAGACAATCGAAGGCGGTTGACTAAACTCTTCGCGTTTCACAGCCCCCGTCACTCCCTTCACACGGAAACGTAAGGTATCATCCTGAAGGATAAGCAACTCCTCGCCGTCCACCTTCGCCGAACCGAAACATTCCATCGCCATCGGCTCACTGATAAGGATACCCTCCTGAATAGCAGCAGCCAGCTCGTCCGATGAACCGCCATCGGCTGTATGTATATCGAATACACGAAAATAACCGGGTGTAACGTTGAAGTCAAAAGCATTCCGGAAAAGAGAATCTTTCTCCTGAAAGTAAGTATCCGAATTGGACATATACGTATAAGGCATCGAAGCCTCGTTTGCCATACCTACCACCTGCACGTCGGGATGTGCTTCCAACTGGCGGATGATACGCATGAAATCCTCTCCCGCCCCCTGGCTTCCCTTTTCGTAGGCAATAAAGGAAGCGCTGCTTGAAGGACGCACTGCCAGCGTCACCTTATAGACATTTTCAAATGAATATTCCATCGGTTGCGCCTGTGTTATCCGGTTCATCATCATCCGGTCGACGGCGTACCAAAGCAGTACAAAGACGACAAGTAGTTCGATAAACACCCAGGTATTGCTGCGGCGTTGTGTCTTGATCAGTTTCAGTATATGTAACAGCATATCTATCTCTTTAATTGTGGTTTAATGACTCAGTTATATTCACACGGATCGCACGCCAGGCAGGGATCATCGACGACATCAGGTTCAATACGAAGCAAACCAGGAAGGCATAGCCGAACACGGCCGGACTCAACAGCATTCCGAATGTCAGTTCCGTCTGCACACTGCCCTGTATCATGGCAATGATACCCGGAGTAAGCAGCAACTGCTGGAAAAGCGCGACCATCCCATAAGAGACCAGTAGTCCGACCAATCCGCCCGGTAGCATCAGCAATAAGTTTTCTATCAGTACCTGTGTCAACAACCGGTTCTTACGTGCCCCGAAAGCCTTCCGCACACCCAGTTCGGAAATGCGATCCTGCATCCGTGAAGCGTTCAGTCCGGACAGGTTCAGAGCCGGAATCAGCATAAAAAGCAGGATCAGAAACAGGAGTATCAGGTAAACCGCAGTCACGGAGCCGCCCATCACAAACTGGCGGACCACATGCGTCAGATGCGTCTCCACCCCGTTCATCATACTGAGCTTTCCGTCGGCCAGGGTCGTATTATAACGGTCGATCATTTCTTCCAGTTCATGGCTCACCTCATCGACTCCCATCCCGTCGGCAGGCAGAATACAGACCGTCAGCAAGCCGACCGACACATCACGTTCGCCAGAGGCCCCCATAATCAGCGGTATGGAAGTATAAGGCATCCACATATCGGCATAAACGGACGGTGTAACGGCAGAGATATCCTTTACCACACCGCTGACGGAATATTCGGTATCATCGAGCAGGATGCTTTTTCCCGTCACACCGGTCGTCGTCGAAAAAATACGGCGTGCCAGCGATTCGGAAACGACCACACGGGGAAAACCCGACTGGAACTCTTCCTCACTAAACGGCTTCCCTTCGATAAAAGAAAAAGAGAAGAGGCGCCAGAAGCTATTGTTCGTCCCCATCACTTGCACCTTCTGCGGGTCGTCTCCTCCGGGAATCTGCACATAGGTATCGCCATGAAGCATGCTTGTAATGGCCGTGTTGGTCATCAGTGCCACCTCCTTCGCCGACTTCAACGGCATCAGGCATTCTTTAGCAGAACGAATGCCCCAGAAGAAATTGGAACTGCTTTTACCCCATTCATATTTCATCTGGTCGATATACAGGTATTTACCGCGGTGCACTTCAGGGGCGATGTCGGCGGTACGGATATGGTACACGATCGCCATGACCATCACCATCGAGATAGCCAGTCCGGTACCGATAATGTAGACCGCGCTGTAGAAGCGGTTTTGCTTCATCAGGTTCCAGGCTTGTTTGAAGTATTGTTTATACATGGTGCTATATTATTTGTTTTGTTTCTGCAAAGGCAAATGCCGTGCCATAAATGTAACCAGCTGATAGTAAGCACGAATACCAAATCCGGAAGTGTTCAATAACGAACAGTGCTCACGGTTTCGAACACTGCGGTGTCCGGTATGGTATATTGTCCGGACATATTACCTATCTTTGCATTCAATAGTAACCTATAAGTCTTATGGATAAAGAACTTCCCCAATCGAAGATGACCGTCAAACCCGGCAAACTATTCGTCAACCTGACCAAAAGCCAGCTCCCCGGACAAGAACCGTTTTATAAAGGAACACTTCCTTTTCATCCTTCACTGACCCTCGAGGATATCGCCGAACGCGCAGTGAAGAATCGTTCTTCCTATTCGCACGGGACGCTCATTGCTTCCTTCCGCACGATGGTGGAAGAGATATATGGTGCCATCGAAGACGGCTTCAACGTCGACTTCGGACTGGGGCGGACGGAAATGACCGTCAAGGGCCGCTTCAAGACTGAATACGAGAAGTTCGACCGCGAACGGCATGCGATTTGCATCAAACTCCGTCCTTCGCCCCGGCTTAATCAACTGGCCGGTTGGTTTCCGGCGGAGGTCACCCCTTACCACCGCAACGCACCGCTACCCAACGAAGTCAGCATCCATAATGACTGTTACCGTCAACAGGAGGATCGCGAGTTCTGCGTTATCCCAGCCAACTATACTCTTCCGCTCTTCATTCATGGCAGCCGTCTCAAAGTGATGGGCGATCATCCGGAAGTAGGCATCGTCATCAGACAGGAAGAGGGCGAGAAAAAGTATTTCATCAATCCCCGGATGGTTTTTATCAATGAGTCGACACACCTGGCCTTTATGCTGCCCGAGCCGTTGACACCGGGCAGGTGGGTGGCGGAGGTGCATAGTCAGTACAATCCAAACTATATCCTGTACAAAAACCCTCGCATAGGGTCTGTCACCTTTACTATACTCGACCCCACCCTACCCGGATAGTGCAGTTAACCCTATCAGGATAGGGTCGACTACACCATCAGGATAGGGCAAGCTACACTATCAAGATAGTGTGACACCCTACCTTAGGCATCTCCCCTCCCCAGACAAAAGATATCGACATATCAGAGATACCCGGGTTATCCCCAAGCAGGAGCGGATCTATCCTCTCATCGAAGTTACTTAGCCATTGCAGGTTCATTTGCCGTCAGTTTTAACTGACGGGTTACAAGTCGTTTCTCTTTTTTGGCTTTAGCCACATTTCTCGTCACATAAAGAGACTGTTAAAATGGGACTAAAGTCCAAAGAGATAGATCATTTACTAATCCGTCAGCTGAAGCAGACGGCAAATGAACCTGTAACTAAGCATGTCTTATTTATGACTGATGGTTTATGCTCGAATAAGCTCAAATCTTTTTAAATCGAAAAGAAATGAAATTTATATCTAAACTAATTATTGGGGGAGGTATTTTGCTGCTTCCCTGGAATACGTATGCTCAGTTTACCAAAGGACTGAGTTACCGGGCAGAGACCGGGATCAGCTTTAGCGGAGGGAAACATACACCTTTCTGGCTGGCGGCTAATAAACAAGGACTTTCATCTATCGAAAAGAATAACGGTTATCTGCGTGCCGGGATTTTCCGGGAGATGGAAGAGGATAAACGCTTTTCGTATGCTTTCGGGGCGGATCTGGCTGTAGCCTATAATTTTACGTCGATATTCATTGTCCAGCAATTATATGCCGATTTGAAATATCGTTGCCTGGGACTGAGTATAGGTAGTAAGGAACGGTATAGTGAATTTAATAATCCGCTTTTAAGTAGCGGGGGATTGACGTTTTCGGGGAATGCTCGTCCCATTCCGCAAGTGCGTATCGGTATTCCGGAATATACCGTTGTGCCGGGGACAAAAGGCTGGCTGGCTTTCAAAGGGCATATCGCTTACGGTATGTTTACGGATGATGGTTGGCAGAAGGATTTTGTGGCTCCGGGAAATAAATATACGGAACATGTGCTTTATCATTCCAAAGATTTGTATGTGAAGGTAGGTAACCGGGAGAAGTTTCCGCTGATCTTTGAAGGAGGACTGGAGATGGCAGCACAGTTCGGAGGGAATGCGTTTAGAGGAAATGAGAAGATCGATATGCCGAATGGGATCAAGGATTTCTTTAAAGTATTTATTCCGAGCGGAGGAAGTAGTGAAACTCCGATGGGAGAGCAAACCAACATTTACGGGAATCATTTGGGAAGCTGGAATTTTTCACTCACCTGGTACGCTCCGCAGGATTGGACGGTTCGTCCTTATTATGAGCATTATTTTGAAGACCACTCGCAGATGTTCGGTGAGTATGGCTGGAAGGACTGCCTGGCAGGGATAGAGATAACATTTCCCAAAAATCCCGTCATTAGTCGTTTTGTGTATGAATATCTGTCGACAAAAGATCAGACGGGGCCTGTTTATTGGGACCATACGCCGGAGATACCGGAGCAGGTAAGTGGGGCGGATAATTATTATAATCATGGTATTTATACCGGTTGGCAGCACTGGGGGATGGGGATCGGAAATCCTTTGGTGATGTCTCCTGTCTATAATACTGACGGTGATATCAGTTTTAAAAGTTCACGTATGCAGGGACATCATTTCGGGGTGATGGGGAATCCGGTTAGCGACTTACAGTATCGTATTCTTCTGTCGGTTACTCGTAACTGGGGAACATATAGTATGCCTTTTTATGAGATCAAAAAGAACGGGAATGCGTTGATTGAATTACAATATACACCACATCAACTGAAAAGCTGGAGTTTTACAGCGTCGTTGGGTATGGACCGGGGTGCGATGTTGGGGAAAAGTGCCGGAGGAATGCTAACAATCAGAAAAACAGGATGGATACGATGAAAAGATATATGATAGCAATATTGCTGATGTTGATAGTCGGAGCTTGTGGTAAAATGCCGATCAATGGGGATCTGGATGGCCGTTGGCAGATCATGAAGATAGAATATGCTTCCGGAGAGGAAGAAACACCGGAACGGGCATATTATAGTGTGTCGTTGCATACGATCAATCTGATGCAAGTCGGTGTGACAAGTCAGACAGGAAATATGGAATATACCGGGGATTCATTGTTCGTCGAAATGCCCATCAGTAAAATTGAAAATCTATTGCCTTTCGGCATGAACGGAACGGAACAACGTTTCGGAGTAAAAGAATTAACCTCTAAACAGTTGGTTTTGCAATCGGATTATGCCCGGTTGGAGTTCAGAAAGTTTTGAAAACAACAAAAACAAATAACAATATGAATACCGTAATCAGAAATGTTTTATTAGGGGGATTGGTGTGGCTGGCTGTACCATTGGCGGCACAGGTACCCCAGGAGTTGATAGACAAGGCGAAAGCCTCGGGTATGACGGACGATCAGATCCGTCAGGAGATAAATAAACGGATGGGGCAGTCTGGTGCTGAACAGAGTAGCCGTACGGCATCGGATGCTGTGGTTACCGATCGTACGGTTATGGCTCCGGAAGGTAAGGAAATACCTCCTTTGGAGATCCAGCGGGAAGCCAATCGTCCGGCAGGAGATTTAAGCGGAACGGTGTTCGGGCGTGAAATATTTTCGAACAAGAACCTGTCTTTCGAACCGGATTTGAATGTACCGACTCCCAAAGGGTATATTCTGTCTGCCGGAGATGAGTTGCTGATCAATGTATGGGGCGATTCCGAATTGAACCTGAAACTGAAGATTTCCCCCGAAGGAACGATCCTGATCCCTAACCTGGGACCTGTCTCTATCAGCGGATTGACGATCGGTGCAGCCGAGAACCGTATCCGCCAGGAGTTGGGACGGATTATGTCGACCTTGTCCGGAGATACGGACGGGGCCAATACGTTTGTATCGGTCAGTCTGGGCCAGATACGCAGCATCAAAGTGAACATAGTGGGAGAGGTGGTTGCTCCGGGAACCTATACGCTTCCATCTTTTGCGACCTTATTCAATGCGTTGTATGCTGCCGGAGGGGTGAATGAGATCGGTTCGCTTCGCGGAATCAAAGTATACCGGAATAGTAAGGAAGTCGCCTGTCTGGATGTGTATGATTATCTGCTTAATGGTAAATACGATACGAATATCCGCCTGGAAGAGAACGATATGGTGATCGTTTCCCCTTACGATCAGTTGGCGGTCGTGCGGGGGAAGGTGAAGCGTAACCGTATTTTTGAGTTGAAGAAGGGGGAAACGTTGTCCCGGCTATTGAATATGGCAGGCGGTTTCACAGGAGATGCCTATACGAAAGATGTCCGTGTAAAGCGTAAGGCGGGTAGCCGTTACCAGATCGCCACTGTTACAGCGGATAAATATCCCACTTTTGCGATGATGGACGGCGATTCTTTGTTGGTGGATTCCGTGATTCCTTTCTATGAAAATCGCCTGATAGTGACAGGTGCAGTCTGGCGTCCGGGAGAATACGAATTAAATGCGAACGTGCATACAGTAAAAGAATTGATTGACCAGGCAGCCGGTCTGAAAGGAGATGAGTTTACCGGCCGTGCCCAGATTATCCGGTTGAATCCGGATTTCACAACGACTGTTATAGCCGTCGATATCCGCAGTATCCTCAATGGAACCTCTCCGGATATGGAACTCAAGCCCGAAGACCAACTGAATATCCCCTCTCTGTTTGACCTTCGCGAACCTTATACGATCAAAGTGAGCGGAGCAGTCAATTATACGGACACGGTTCTTCCTTACCGGAATAATCTGACGGTGGAAGATGCTATTATGATGGCAGGAGGGTTGAAGGAATCGGCAGCGACTGTTAATGTGGAAGTTGCCCGCCGGATAAAAGATGCGAAGACTCATGAGAATACGAACCGTACGGCCGAGGTCTTCAATTTTGAATTGAACGACAATCTGGGGTTGATATCTATAGATGGAAAGAAGAGTGATACAATTTTTACGTTGGAGCCGTTTGATGAAGTTTATGTGCGTTTCTCTCCGGGATATCAGGAACAACAGGTGGTAAAGGTCGATGGTGAAATCACTTTCTCCGGCGATTATGTGTTGGCGGAAAAGAATTCCCGTCTGAGTGATATCATAGCTAAAGCCGGAGGGATAACTCCGGATGCTTATGTAAAAGGAGCGAGCTTGAAACGTCGGTTGACAGAGGATGAAATGCGCCGCCTTGAAACCTTGCTACAATTGAGTTCCAATAAACAAAGCCGTGACTCGGTTACCTTGTCTCTGGAAAATATTAAAGACTATTCAGTCGGTATCGATCTGGAAAAGGCCCTGGCTAGTCCGGGAAGTGCCCATGACGTTGTGCTTCGTGATGGGGATGCACTTTATATCCCGCAGTTACAAAGTACGGTTAAGATAAACGGTGCTGTCACTTACCCGAACAGTGTCACTTATACAAAGGGTATGTCAGTAGGGAAATGCCTGTCTCAGGCAGGAGGATATAATGATATTGCCCGTAAATATCCGATCGTGATCTATATGAACGGGAAGGTGGCGACAACCAAAAGATGTTTTATCTTCTTCAAACGTTATCCGAAGGTAGAGCCGGGTTGTGAGATCGTTGTTCCGACCAAGACACAACGCGATCGGAAGACAAGCCTGGCGGAAGTATTGAGTATTGCCAGTTCAACGACTTCAATGGCTGCAATGGTAACATCCATTATAAATACTCTCAAGTAATTTTCAATTTTCAATCTTCAATTATCAATTAGAAAGATGTCTATGGTTCAAAATAATGTTCCTGATGTAGAAAACGATGCTCAGGAGATCGATTTGGTAGAGTTGGCAAAACGGTTATGGGGTGAACGCCGGTTTCTTTTGAAATGTGGCGGTATAGCTGTTGTTGTCGGTTTGGTGGTGGCTTTCAGTATTCCAAAAGAATATAGTACGACTGTAAAACTGGCCCCCGAGACTTCCGACCCATCCAAGAAGATGGGAAACCTGGGAGGATTGGCTGCGATGGCTGGGATCAATTTGAATACATCTTCCGGAGCGGATGCTATCTCTCCGGATTTGTATCCGGATGTGGTCGGCAGTGTTCCTTTTTTGCTGGAATTGTTTCCGGTACAAGTGACGGATGAGGATGCGACACTTTCTACTTCTTTTTACGAATATATGGATGAACATCAGAAAAGTGCATGGTGGAGTTCTGTTTTGCGGGCTCCGTTCAAACTGCTGGGTGTAGTGAAAGACATGTTCTCCAAAGAGAAAGAAAAAGATAGTAATGAGTTATCCTCTTTTCTGTTGACTCAAGAGCAATCGGATGTCATTGAGGATTTGCAGGAACGTATATCGGTGTCCGTTGATAAAAAAACGTTGGTTATAACCGTATCTGTTCAGATGCAGGATCCTTTGATATCTGCTAACGTTACGCAGGTCGTTTTGAATAACCTTCAGAACTATATCACCAGTTACCGTACGCAGAAAGCCAAACAGGATTTGGAGTTTACGGAGAAGGTATTCGGTGAGGCACGCGAATCTTACTATAAAGCACAACGTGCATATGCAGCTTTTGAAGATGCCAATAAAAATATCATTTCCGCCAGTTACCGGACAGAACAGGAACGACTGAAGAATGAAATGACACTGACCTTCAATGTTTACAACACATTAGCCCAGAAGCTGGAACAGGATAAACTCCGTGTTCAGGAGCAGACACCGGTTTATACCGTCATACAGCCTGCCACTGTCCCGCTGAAAGCATCATCTC
>OGIE01004921.1_pt1 | contig 11978 bp, 13 predicted proteins | sample 1571581 | NCBI WGS metagenome assembly OGIE01 (sample SAMEA2582021, study PRJEB24529) | metagenome | biome: Human gut stool | place: China | collected 2011
ATTGAATTTTCAAGGTTCAACACACCGTACCGGTGTGGGAAGTTTTAGTAAGATATATGTATAGGGGGTTTTTATTTTTAATTGATTTGTTTTCAAGTATTTATATATGTATATTGAGGATGTTTAATGGCAATATGAAATATAGGGATAAAAAGTCGCCATTCAACTGAAGTTATCCAACCCATAAGAAAGTCCCAGCAAATCTTTATTTCTGTAAAAAATTTGCCAGGACATTACTCATTACTGCTTGTATTCTTTAACCTTTATCTTGTAATCTATATCTTTGTTGTCCTAATTCCATTTACATTCAATACTTAATACAGACATAGGCATACTAATAAACTGTACATCAAACTTCAAACTCGGTTCAACCTTTGTGCTTGCATTATGAATTCTAAAACTTAACTGCCATCCATTATCCAAAAACATCTCTACTGTATTGCTACTATTCGGCTTAAACTCAAGTGCCACAAGTCTTGTTGGTAATTTTACCACTGGAACTATAATATCTGAATCCTTGTCTTTACTTGGTTTATTTAATGTCTCATGCATATTGAAGGTATGAATCAATGTAAGACGTTTACTATCACGGCTAACAATCTTATAGTAATCTTTTTTTCCAATAAGATATTCTATCATTTTCCGTGGCATATTCTTGTCCTTCTCATATGCTCTATTAACTTCATCTATGAATGCTTGTAATAATGGTACATACACTTTTTCATCTTTCTCAGTAATTTCAGACCATTTTGTTCCTTTATCTTTTTCATTTTTTAGCATATCAAATATTGGAGTGACGGCATTCCAATATGCATCACTACACGGCATATCAAACCATTCTTTTCCAAAGTTCAATTTATAGCTCAATCTACTGTGTTTTACAGCATCATGATTATGTTTGATACTCAGTCCTATCTCCCATTTAATATTATCTCTGCGAACAACAATGTCTCTGACATCTCCCTTTATGCCCGCACCATCCTTCTGAAACTCCAATACTAATTCATCATCGTCATTTTCTGACATTCTGGGTTCCATTTCAAGCACTGCATCAATTGCAAACTCTGCTGAAATTATAAATGTCTGTTGTGTTTTTTCATCGATAAGTGTCCATGCTTTTGCATTCGCATGTAAACTAGAATTATCAACAATTCTAGTCTTTCGTCTCTCGCGCAACACTTTATAAAGTGTTTTCATCCAAGCATACTCATACGCTCTTCCCTGATCATTGCTCCTTGTACTCACTTTTTTCTCATAACCTCCTTTGCATCTATAATCTCGTTATCCACTACCACCTCAGCCCCATTACCTTCTAAGTATTTCTTTATTGCAACTGCTATTTCATATGCAAGATTAACTGGAACCGCATTTCCAATCATTTTATAAGCATTATTTGTATCCTCATATATAAATTTAAAATCATCAGGAAATCCCTGTACTCTGGCAATCTCTCTTATTGTCATTCGACGATAAAGATGCTCTTTTCCTTCCACAAATTTGCACTCATTTTGCGCTACCTTAACCATTTTAGGTGCTTGTGGGTGCAACTGACATTGTCTTCCTGAAGCCTGAACTGTAAATGCCTGTTCATCCCATGCCTTTACTCTGTTACGACTCATAAATATCGGAGAATAAGCACCTGTATAATATTCATTATTGTTGATCGCATCAGGATTACGATGATTTTTCTCTCCAGCTGGTACTGCGGTATCCTTCAAATCCCATATAATATCTCGAAGAGTAATTTTGTTATCGTCATCTTTTGTAGATCCTTTAGGAAATCCAAAATTAATATCCAAATCTTTTCTAAACCCTATATAAAATACTCTCTTTCTCTCTTCTGCTACTCCATAATCTTTTGCATTTACAAGGGTAAACGATACATTATATCCTGCACCATCAAAAAGATTGAGGATATTCTGTACAGCCTCCGAATGTCTATTAGCTAACATTCCGCTTACATTCTCTGCAAGAAAAAACTTTGGCTGAAATTCTTCAAGAATTCTTATATAATCAAAGAATAACTGTCCTCTAGCATCTTTAATTCCCTTTAACGAGCCAGCTTCCGACCATGACTGACAGGGCGGTCCACCAATAATTCCATCAACTTTACCTTCTATAAACTGCTCAATATCTTCTTTCGTTACCTGTCTTATGTCTCCCTCAATCAGATGGGTATTAGGATGATTAGCCTTGAATGTAGCCCAAATCGTCTTATCAAACTCATTTGCCACAGGAATATGAAATCCTGCCCTTTCAAATCCTAAATCCAATCCACCACATCCACTAAACAAGCTAATTATGTTCATGGGTATTTTCTCCTTCATTGTTTTCTTTAATGATTCTGTTTGCTTCTATTAATGCTGTTCTTCTCACAAACTCACTATATGATGCATATTCTTCTAATCTTGCCGCTTCCTTAAATTTCTCTAATTCTTCTTCGCTTACTCTTATACTTATTGAAATTGACTTTTTCATCACATTCATTCCTCCGCTTTTACAACTAATCATACTTTTGTTGTACGTCAATGTCAATACTTTGTTGCACGAACAAATGTTTATATATTTCTATTTTGATATATAGCAATCTTATCTATTTCGGTTCTATACTGAATGTTGGGGTGTGTTGAAAAACATACTTCCAACATTCTTTTTGTTGTAATAAAATACATCTATAAGAAGCCTCCCAAAACATTTTACCGACCAAAGTTTAATGCAACGGAGGTGACCCCTTATAGATGTATCCTAATTATAACCTGTTGTGCTAGATAAGAAATAAAAAATAATATAAAGAAACTTCAACAAAATGTGCTATCTGATTTGTAGGACATACAAAATCGAAAGGAGGCATCATCATGTTGAAGTTTCATAATAATGATACCACAATTATTTCAACCTTTGAAGACTTTATTTTGACTACTTACGTTATTATTGATGATTTGTATCAGTGTTTTGCACTTCCGGAAGTCAAGAAACGTCGCCATGTTTTAGATGCAAAGCTATCTGACTCGGAAATTATTACGATCGCTCTCTGTGGAGAGTTAGTTGGTATTGATTCTGAAAACGCATGGCTTTTTTTGTAAAAAAGAACTACCGGCATCTTTTCCCGCATCTTTGTAGCCGAACCCGTTTTAACAGAACAAGGCGTGCCCTGATGCAGACAACAGAATTATTACGGCAAAAAATGATTTCTGCTTTTCCAATACCAATCAGTCCTTATTGCATCATTGACAGTTTTCCGCTTGCAGTCTGTAAATTTGGACGTGCACGATATTGCAAAACATTTCGCGATTACGGTGCTGATTATGGAAAATGCGCTTCTAAAAAGTAAACGCTCCATAGGTTCTTTCCATACTTAGTTGATTTCACAGCAAAATTGCTCATGAAGCAGTACCTTTGCTTTCAATAATTCAAAACTATTTCTGCCATACATAATACGTTTTATTACTTTGAGTTTATTAACGCTTCCCTCTGCCAAACCATTATTATATTGCATGGCAATTCCATTTTTCACAGCAACAATATCTTGTCTTATACCATTCACATATGTTTGCAACTCAGGAATATTAAATTTTTCCAGTTTAACAAGCCATGCGTCAAGCTTTTCTTCATGCTTTGAATGTATAATTTCATAAAATTCCTTTATGGTCACATAAAGATCGGCAATCATTGGGTATGATTTTAAAACTTGTTCATACTGTTCTTGACTGATTGTTTTCACATCATCCAACCCTTTATATATTAATTGCGTTAGTGATCGGCGTTGTACGTATTCCTTCGGCTGATAATCAGAGCAAGCTTCTTCTTTTTGAGAAGACACGCAACGAATTCTTTCTTTTTGAATAAACATTCTTAAAGAAGCAACTGATCCCTCATACCCTTTTTCGCTGATTATTTTGTGTATACAGGGGTATGTCATGCCTTCGCACCGCAACTTAATGACTTCAGCTTCATAGGGTGCCAACTTTCCTGGAATACGTGCATGGTAATGCTTGTTTTCTACAGAGTAACTGGGATTCAAATAGTTTTGAATCGTTTTAAATGTATGATGCATCTCTTTAGCAATTTGCTCAATAGGAATACCATCGCAAGCCATTTTTCTTGCGGTATTTACCTCTTCTTGTTTTTGTTGTAATGCAAGCCGGTGATTAGCCTCCCTCGCAATAACTTTATCCTCGATTTTATCTGTATCGAGTTTCAAATACTTTTGAATTGTCTTTACAGAAGAATGCAATAGCAATGCAATTTCATTTACCGTCATCCCTTCGGCTTTCTTTGTTTGTGCAAATCGAACTCTGTCAACATGATTCCGTTGATTAATAAGTTTTACATGTTCTTCGCTATTTGTACTGACTGCTGGTATTTCAAGTCGAGCCGGAAACTCTCTGATTATATATTTTGTCATTGCCTCCGTGAGGCCTTTTATCATGTGAAATCTGTCACTTACCTGCACTATACCGAGATGGGATTTTTTAGAAGCATTAGCATAAATCTGAGCACCATCTCTTGAAATCACTTCAATATTTGGGTATGTAGCAAGCCATGCTCTTACTTCCTCTGTATTTCTTGTCGGAATCAAATCAATTATTCTATGCGTCTCTAAATCAACCATTACCGTTCCGTAAGAAAATCTTTTTCTAATTGCAAAGTCATCCACACAAACTTTTCTCACAGACAAATTATCAACAATCGATGGCATTTTTTTAAGCAGAACGCAGATACTGCTTTTAGATATATCGACATTACTATTTTTCAAGACTTTTGAAGCATTGATTGAACTCAGCTGGCTCGAGGTAAATAAAATATTTTTTTCTAAACGTTTGGTCCTCTTTCCATTTGCATCAACAAATGGATGCCGTTCAGAAAATGTCCGTTTGCAACACGTATCATTATCACAAAAGAACTTTCTTGTTAAAACAAGTAAAACAACCTTCTTTCCTTGTATGGGAAGATCCTGTACTTCTCTTTGATATCTAGAATGAATTCTTTTCCACAATAAGGACAATTAGCCGTTGATATTGCACTTGATATTTCAAAAATAATTTTATCTGCTTTATTACGAAATGCATCTAATCTATAATTGCTATCCAGATCTTTGACAATAAAATCCATAACCATCCTCTGATGGTTATATTATATTAATTCGTTGCAATAAAGTCAACCAAGCCCGGAAAGAACCTATGATGCGTTTACTAAAAAATCCCTTAACTCTATTGTTTATTCAGCTTCAGATAAGCTAATACTATTTTATCACTCCAAACATTCAACACGTTCAATAAATTCTTTAGCAAAACTTACATATTTGTCCTTGGTTGCTCTCAGACTACCATTATGACCTCTATTCACTTCCAGTTTTATTTCTTCTAAGTATTCTTGATCATTCTGAACACACCAAGCATACTTTTCAGGCACTAACCACATAGGACATTTTAAAGCTTGTGCCATAGACGGAAACGTATTGTGCGAATGCATAACTGCTTTTCCGCCAATTGGTTCTTCCAAATTGTCACTCTCTATTCTGTTTTCTGATCTAATATATTCATTTATAACGCCAGGTATCCTTTGCGCATATGCATAATGTGCTTTTGCTAAATCATATTTATTATTTCCATTTGTATAAACCCTTGCATTATACAACGTATACCCAATGAACTGAACAAATTTTTTGGGAAATTTATTTCTTTTGTCTTCCGAAAGCAACGTGTATATTACATTAAACTCTTTCTGCCATAAAACTAACGAAGTACCTATATTTCTTATACCATATAAACTAAACATATCCGGCTGTGTCGGAATAAAAAAACCATCTACTGTAGAAATGATTACTTTATTCAAAACACCTAGACTTGGCGAAGTGTCTACTAAAATATAATCATATTTATTCATTTCATTATACTTTTCACATATTCGCCTTATATTAGTAATCGTACGAATTCCCAAATTATCTCCTTGATAAACACTACTCCAGCGTTCAGCAATTTTATTTTCATATTGATGAATAGATAAACGTCCTGGAATTAAGTCTAAATTATCATATAATTTTATCGGATTTGGATAATTTTCTAACTCATTTACACCTTCTTCAGTAGCTTTTAACAAAAAATGTATTGAACGAGGAGTAGATAATACTTTTTCCACCACTTCATCTGACTTCCATGCTTTTTCATAATCGTCAATAAATGGCTCCTCTTCTTCCCAAATCATATGTAACTGCTCTTCTTTCATACCACAAATAGTCAAATTGCACTGAGGATCTAAATCAATCAACAATACTCTTTTTCCCATCTCATTAAGTGCACAGGCTAAATGAAAACACAGTGTAGATTTTCCCACTCCACCTTTATTGTTAAATACCGATATAATTTTCATAATACCTCCAACAAACTATAATTTAATTCAAAAATGTTCGTCTTTATTTTTATTATATCATTCCATATTACTATTGAGAAGTATCTTCTTATGCCCATAAAACTTTTCATAAAATTACATTACTCCACCTAGTAGCAGAACCACAATAGCACTTGAACAAAAGCGAAGAGACCGGAGATGCCCTGTTTTCAAGGCTTTCCAGTCTCTTAATGTGCTAAATTTTTTTATTCAAACTCCCTGCAACTATAACATAATCGTTAAATATATAATTGTCTTTTGCGGATTTTTATATTTATAATATCCAAATTTCACGCCTTATTCATAGTTTCCGTTCAAACAGGTATCATACGGGTATCACGAATATTTCTCCTTAATTGCTCTATCTACATGGTGCTAGCACCATGTAATATAACCCCAAAGACTCCTTTACTCATCATTCTCATCTGACGATTTATCTACCAACTTAAGCTCTTTTTTATCAAGCCTTTCAAACCTTTTTGTTGCATAGATTAGTTCTTGCATAACCTTTATAACTTTCTTTGTCTTTAAAATATTTATGATTACATTTTCCAATTCATTTTTTGTTTCATATTCAATTATATAATTAGCATTTTCTTTCTTAAATATTTCATCTGCAATCCCTTGTTCAAGAACAATTTTGACTGGATACATTCCAATGCCATATTCAAAAAACAAAATCCTATATTTGTAGTTTTCAATTTTAGGTGCCGTCAAAAAAAATTCAAATTTAAAATTCTGATATCCTATCGCTCCAAGATTATCCTGAATATCTTTGTGTATTACTGAAGTTCCCAATGCAGAGGCAATTGACGCAAAAGCTGATAGCTGATCATAAGATTCAATAGGCCCTTCATATTCCCTTACTACACCTTTGACAAATCCATTCGTAGCTTCTTCTAACTGTTTTCCCAATTCTGATATAATTGTATCTGGAGACACCGCCTGATCATCATCGTAGTTTAGAAGTCCATCAAGGTTAAAATCATGACTCATATATTTTCCTCCTTTATCTCAAAAACAATCGGCAAATGATCGCTAATATCCTTTCGAGGATGTCTAAATTTATCAACTAAAGAATACTCCTGGATTTTCACAAGAATTTTTAAACTGTTATCAACGAACCATTTCCTCATGCTTGGACGGATCATTACTTGATCATAAATATTCCAAAAAGAATTGCTAGGCTCGCTCCCATTATGATAGTATGTCCCTGGTGGATATCTGAAGTCTCCAAAAAGGTTCCACATGGGATTATAAAACATTTTAAATGTTTTACTCATAACTGTTCGACTTCCTTTTTCTGCATCCGCTCCACTAGATATACCATGAAATTTTGTTGCATTTAAACATCCTACATCATAAGGATTTTCATTTACATCTCCTAATATAATAGTATTTTCTATTTTCAATTTCATCTCTAATTCATTAATGTCTTCGACAATCCTGTCTATTACAATATTCCTTCTCTCTTGGTGATCCGAATAAATTCTACTCGGCAAATGCATTCCGCACAAAATACACTTTTTATCAATAATTTGTATTGAATAGTATTTGTTTTGATTTGCGGGCATTACTTTTTGAATAGAGCCAAACATCATAATACGATCACAACCGGAAGTCAAATATTTCTCCATGTATATACCCTTTTGAGTTAGTTCATCAATCAACTTCTGTTCATTATCTTTATATTCTGCCAACACGATTATATCTAATTCATTTTCATATATAAGATCAACAATATAATGATTTATAACCGGATTTTGATGTACATTCCAAAAAGCAAACTTCACATGTATTACTCTCTTTCATTTTTTAATCTGAATTTTAAAAACTCCTATAAGCGGCCAAGGGCAGGCGTTACCTGCCCCTATGCTTCTCTTTCCTTTTCTGCTGTTTCAGTTCAAACTGCCGCTGTTTCTCTGCTTCCCGTTGTTCCCGGCTCACAGCTTTACGTTCAGTTTTCAACTGCTCCTGCTGTAATTTCAAAGCCTGTTGCGACTTCGTTCCTATCCCGGTATTCTGTACCTGTTTCCGCACTTCTCTCTGTACCCGTTTCGGATTGCGGCCAGCTTCTTTTACATCAGTTGCCACAGCCGGACTAAATTTCAGTCGATAGTAATTTCTCAAAACAAAATCGTATACCTCATAATCTTTCGGCTCCGCCCCAAACGTAACCTTGCATACAGATAATTTTCCCTCCGATATGCGCTCAAACACACCTATCCAGAATGGTTCCTCAAAAAATACTGTCAATCTGCCCGATACTTTGTCCATGACAATTCCTCCTTAAATGATTGTATGAACAAAGAATGGACGACCCTAAGGAGGGAGGGTTACTTACACCAGATGATGCGGCCGGGCTACCTACCGGCTCTGTAAGGGATTTTCTCTTACGTTGCGTTTTTATCTTTGCTCCTTGATTTTAGCATACCATTAGCAATTTTTCCACAATAAATAAGGGACACAGCCGCCGCCATGCCCCAAATCCCTACCGTTCCAATGCTCTCTCGATTTTCTGCTTCTGCCCTTTCAAATCATTCTGCTTCTCATACAAGCTCTCACGTTCTTTACAGAGTGACTTCATGTGCTCCAACTGCGTCCGCACTCCCTCCCGGCAATCCGGCTCTATCCGCTTATATTCCCCGGTTATACTTCGTATCTCGTTATTGTTTGATTTTATCTGCTCCGACACACACATCCAATCAATTAGATTGCGTACTTCTATATCTGTATCATACAAATCTGTTTCTGAAAGGATTTTCGCACACAGCCGAACCATAACTTTTTTCTCCATATCTGTCATTCTATCAATCCCCCTATCTGCTCATATCAAATACACGTTTCGGACGTTTATTTTCCTTTTCTGCCCATTCCAGAGCCTTAGACCGCTCAACTATCGACTGCACCTGTTCTCTGCCGAAATAGCGTTCCAAGCGCCCAAAATCTTCCATTTTCTCCTGCAATCGGTCAATAATGTCGCTCTGCTCCATGACCTTATCTGTCAAGCGACTGATCTGCTGCTCCTGCCGGGTAACTTTTTCTTTTAGTTTCTTTCCCTGTTCTGCAAGCTGGACGCATTTAATTGTCAGTGCTTTTATCGTTTCTTTCAATTTCTCCACAAGCGGAAAAGCTTTTTTATCCTTATAAGCCTTTGCAGACATCAACGCCGCCGGTTCAGGCAACTGCCACTTCTCGTCCTCGTCATAAGCGTGTATGTTCCGTTCCATGACCGCCTTAGACTGAACCATTTTCTCAATATCTTGTTGCAATTTCTTCTGTTGCTTCTCCAATTTCACATTATCAGACAGCAGCTTTTTCTTGTCCTCTGCCAGCGTTGTCGCCTGCTTCTTCAGCAAATCACTTGTTTCCGAAAGTTCCGACACTTCCTGCCGGATTGCTTCGCCCTTCTGCCGTATCTGCTCTGTTTCCTGCACTGCTTTTCTATGCTGAATCTGAATATCTGATAATCGCTCTTTTCCGTCAGAAATAGATTGCTCCAATTCTACGACTTCCTTTGCCCGTTCCTTTTTCTCAAAGTCCAAAACAGATAAATGCTTTTCATGTGTGCCTTTCTTCTCCCACTCAATCCCATGTTCCAGCATGACGGCGGCAAGCTGTTCTTTCTCATAAGCCACCCACTGATTTAATTCCGTTTCCCGCCTTGTACCGCCTTTAAATCCGAGAGCAGATAACGCCTGTTTCAAAGAAACTCTTGTATCAAGTCCCCGCTTGCTTCCTGTCGTATACGGTACAAAATCTATATGCAAGTGGGGCGTTGCTTCGTCCATATGAAGATAGGCACTAAATACTCTTAACGTAGGATTTCGCCGCTGGAAATCCCACATATATTTATCCAGCACCTTTGCCGCAAGCTGTCCGTTCTCTGTCTTTGCCCCCATGTTGTCCTTATCCCCGATTTGCAAAATAATTTCATGGAATGGCTTTTCCTGCTTGCCGGAACGGATTTTTTCATAATAATCGTCAATCCGGCGGTCACTTCTGGTCTGCTTCTCATTGTACCGGGCGAGTGCTTCATCAAATAATTCGTGATATACGTCCTTAACATTTTCATTGCAGTATTCCACGTTCAGACAGCTTCGCTCCGGGTCAGTATTCTTTGCATGGAATTTTCTGCTATTATGGTTGACAGAGCCTTTTCCTGTCATAAAGCTGATAGTTCGCTTCAATCAATATCCTTTCTCCCTTTCCGGGCAATCAGCGCCGGATACGGCGCATAAGCTTTGTTACTTTCGTCGAAAGTAACGCAAAAGCACTTTTGACAGCCGTTCCATCCATCAAAAGCTGCCTTTGCGCCCTGCCGAGGGCTTTTCCGTCCTACGGACGGGGCGGCTGTTGCCGCCGCTTTACTTCCGCCGCTATAGCTTTTCGGATAGCCGAAAGTACATTTTCTATCGTATATTCATCCCATCCGGCAAGCCATATCAGCATCCGCATTTCTGCCTCAGTCAATTCTATATCTCCGAATATTTCATTGAGTTCGGCAATCCTCCGGGCTTCACTCTCGTAAAAATATTTGTTCACATTCCGGGTTCCCCATTCTGGCTGTCGTATCATATTCGCCCTCCTTTTCAAGACCGCAACAACGCAAGGTCTATATCTTTTGCAACCTTGCAGACACCAAGCCCGCAAATTCTATATACTCTGCATTGTTGCGCTGTTGCCTTATTCCGGCTTGATTTTATCCAGTTCCCAATACCACGAATTGTTTATCCGCTTTGCTCTGATACTCAATTCCTTTTTCGCATTTTCAAGCGTCCGTCTGGATATACCCTGTTCCTCTGCAAGATTGAAAATCTCATTGCTCTGCATGGCATTATTTGTTTCTGCCACTTCCCGGAGCAGACGCTTCGCCTGTTCCATTTTATTTGCTTTCGGGGCAATGCCGCCTAACACTTCATCAGCCGTAATCTCATAATCCCCTAGCCACCTAAAACCGTCCTCCGACAGAGCAAATGCTTTCGGGTGTCCGAACGCCGCAAGGTTGTTTTTAATCTGCACCACAGCCCTTATATTTTCTTCTCCCTCTATCCTGCCGACCAGAAGCACGCTCCTGGCCACCGCATAGAAGTCTATTGAACCCATACCCCGGTATGCAGCCTTGTTCCCGGCGGCTTTATTCATGTGTCCAATCAGGATAATTGCACATTTATACTTTTCTGCCAGAGCCGCCAGCCGCTTGGTCATGTTCCGCACCTCATTGGCCCGGTTCATATCTGTGCCGGAACCCAGATAAGCCTGTATCGGGTCCAGAATCAGAACTCTGGCTCCTGTCTTTATCAGTGCTTCCTCGATTCGTTCGTCCAGCATGGACAAGGATTTCTCGCTTTCATCAATCACCAGTACCTTTTCGCAGTCAGCTCCAGCCTGCAACAGCCTCGGTTTCACGGTATCGGCCAGCCCATCCTCCGCCGTCTGATAAATGACGTTCATAGGCTCCATCACCTTCATATTTTCATCCAGGCCTTCGCCTTTGGTCAGTTTCGCTGCCAGATTCAGTATTAACGTGGTCTTGCCGTCTCCCGGGTCGCCCTGGACGATTGCCAGCTTGCCATAAGCGATATACGGAT
>OGIE01004922.1_pt1 | contig 11976 bp, 12 predicted proteins | sample 1571581 | NCBI WGS metagenome assembly OGIE01 (sample SAMEA2582021, study PRJEB24529) | metagenome | biome: Human gut stool | place: China | collected 2011
GTTGAAACGCGCAGTAGAGAAGGATCTTCCGGTATTTGGCATCTGCCGCGGTATTCAGTTTATGAATGCGAGTCTTGGAGGAACCTTATATCAGGATCTCGATACCCAGCATCCGTCAAAGACAGAGCATCATATGACACCGCCTTACGACCGGGGAGTCCATAAGATAACCGTGAAGGAAGGAAGTCTTCTTGCCGGGATGATCGGAGCAGGAGAGCATAGTGTGAACAGTTATCACCATCAGGCAGTGAAGGAACTGGCACCCGGTGCGGAAGCAATGGCTTATTCCGAGGACGGCCTCATAGAAGCGATCTGTATCCCGGATAAGAAATTCATCGTAGGTGTACAGTGGCATCCGGAATTTGCTTTTGAGAAGGATCCGGAATGCTTAAAGCTCGTTCAGGCATTCGTGGATGCCTGTTAAGATGATCCTGTTACGGCATAGCGCCGTTTAGGATAGATTTTGTGAAGACGCAAGCTTCACAATTCATAAAAAGGAGGACAATATTATGAAGAAAAAAACACTTGCACTTATTATGGCAGCAGCCATGGTAATGGGTCTTGCTGCATGTGGAAGCTCTAACGGCACCACAACAACAGAAGACACCACAACAGAAGCAGCTGATACAGCTGAAACAGAAACAGCAGACGCAGCAGAGACAGAAGACACTACTGCGGAAGCAACAGAAGAGACTGCAGATGCAGCAGCTTCTGACAAGGTATGGGTTGTAGCAACTGATACAGCTTTCAAGCCTTTTGAATACACAGATGACAACGGAGATTTCGTAGGTATTGACATGGATATTCTTGCTGCAGTCGCTAAGGATCAGGGATTCCAGTATGAAGTACGGTCTCTTGGATGGGATGCTTCCATCGCAGCATGTCAGGCAGGTCAGGCTGATGGTATGATCGCCGGAGCTTCCATTACTGATGAACGTAAAGAAACCGGATGGATCTTCTCCGATGGATATTATGATGCAAACCAGAGTATGGCTGTTGCAGCCGGATCTGACATTAAAGGCTTTGAAGATCTGAATGGTAAGTCTGTTGCAGTTAAGACAGCTTCCATGAGTGCTACCTATGCAGAAAGCCTTGCAGACCAGTATGGCTTCACAGTTACTTATTTTGAAGATTCACCGACAATGTATCAGGCAGTTGTAGGTGGCCAGGTTGCAGCATGCTTCGATGATACACCGATCATGGCAAGCAACATTAAGGATACCGGTATCGGAATGGAAATTATTGACGGTACAGGAAATGATCCTGCAGCATATGGTTTTGCAATCTTCAATGCAGACAATCAGGAATTAATTGATATGTTCAACAAGGGTCTTGCCAATATCAAGGCTAATGGCACTTATGACGAGATCATCGCTAAGTATTTAGGCGAATAATAAAAGGGTGAGGCAATATGGTTAAAATTATTACTGTCTACGGAAATATGCTTCTTACAGCAATGGGGCGTACCCTGCTGTTAGCATTCTTGGGTTTGGTTTTTGCATGTATACTGGGTATGATCTTTGGTCTGCTCAGCGTATTGAAAAATAAAGCGTGCAATATTATCTCGAATATCTTCGTATTTGTGATACGTGGTGTTCCGATGATTGTACTTGCGTTTTTCATATACTTCGGTATTCCTTATTTTGTTAATACGATTATTGGGATAGGTGGAGGATTTACCTTATCGGCTCTGCAGGCAGGAACCATTTGTCTCGCTTTAAACTGTGGTGCTTATATGGCTGAAATCATCCGTGCCGGTATCCAGTCTGTGGATATCGGCCAGATGGAAGCCGGCAGATCACTCGGACTTCCGTACTGGAAGACAATGAGAAAGATCATTCTTCCACAGGCAATCCGCACCATGATTCCAAGTATTATTAACCAATTCATCATCACGGTTAAGGATACTTCCATTTTGTCTGTTATCGGGTTCCCGGAACTCGTTCTGGCAGCCAAGCAGGTACAGGCAAATACATTCAGGGCGTTTGAAACATGGGCAATTGTCGGTATCATGTATCTGATCGTGATTACGATTCTTTCCTATTTGGCTAAGCTCGTAGAGAGGAGGATGAACCGTGGAATCAACAGATAAGAAAATCAAAATTAAAGTGGATAAGCTCCGGAAATGCTTCGGAGATCTTGAAGTGCTGAAGGATATCTCTACAGAAATTACAGAAGGAGAGGTAGTGGTTATTCTTGGACCCTCCGGTTCCGGTAAATCGACCTTTCTCCGCTGTCTGAACCGTCTTGAGGACGCAACGGCAGGAACGATTATTGTAGATGATATTGATATTACAGCAAAGAAAGTAAACATGAATAAGGTGCGTGAGAACATCGGAATGGTATTCCAGCACTTCAATCTGTTTAATAATATGAATGTTCTGGACAATCTGATGCTTGCTCCGTTGGAATTAAAGAAAGCGGATAAGAAGGAAGCAAGAGCCCGTGCAGAAGAAATGCTTAAGAGAGTCGATCTTCTGGAAAAGGCAGATTCCTATCCGTCCCAGCTTTCCGGTGGACAGAAGCAGCGTGTTGCCATCGCAAGAGCGCTCTGCATGAAGCCGGATATCATGCTTTTTGATGAACCGACCTCTGCGCTGGATCCGGAAATGGTTGGTGAGGTATTGGCTGTTATGAAGCAGCTTGCCGCAGATGGTATGACCATGGTGATTGTAACGCATGAGATTGGATTTGCAAGAGAGGTTGCTGACCGCGTCATCTTTATGGACGGCGGCTATATTGTAGAAGAAGGAACTCCACAGGAAGTGATTTTAAATCCGAAGGAGCCGAGAACCATCAGCTTCTTAAATAAGGTGCTTTAAGGGCAAAGCAGGAGGACAAAAATGGAAAAATATGCAATTACCATTTCCCGACAGTTTGCTTCTATGGGAAGATCAATTGCACAGGAACTGGCAGAACAGCTTCACATTGAATTCCTGGACAGAGATATTGTAGATGAAACGGCAAAGCGTATGAATGCTTCCATTCGTCAGATCAGTGATGAAGAGGAGGGTATCAGCTCCAAGTTTTCTTACCGGATGTACCCGTTAGGACTTGGTGTTCCGGCAGTGAAGGACGAGCTTTTCAAGGTGCAGCAGAGCATTATTCAGGATTTTGCCAAGAAGGAATCCTGCATTATCGTGGGCCGTTGTGGTGGTTACTGTCTCCGCAATGAGAAGAATCTGCTTAAGGTGTACCTTTATGCTCCTTATGAGGTACGTCTGAAGAACTGTGTGGAACGGCTTGGCATGACCGAGAAGGAAGCAGTTAAAACGATTTCTGCTGTAGATAAGGCGAGAGAAAGCTATCATAAGAGATATATTCCTGGTTACCAGAATGCAACCTTGGACAGTGATCTGTGTATTAATACCGGAAGCTATACCGTAGAGCAGGTGGCGGCCCTGATTCAGGATGCGGCAAAGAACAAATTTGGTTTTGATGTCATTCAGGATAAATAAATTTGGAAAATGTTCCGAAACACTTGACAAAGTTTGTTTCATATAATAAAATATCTTTTGTTGTCGGATATGACAATGAAGAAATGTGCGCTTAGCTCAGCTGGATAGAGCGTTTGGCTACGGACCAAAAGGTCGGGGGTTCGAATCCTCTAGCGCACGCTGTAAAACAAAAAGGAGATGCAGAAGCATCTCCTTTTTTGTTTTAGAAGCAGGCGCGGATGATACGAACCCGGGTTCGTATCTTCGCTCCGCTCCGGTCGGCGCAAGACCAAGATCCCCTGGATCTTGTGCGCCCTCTAGCGCACGTGATTGGTAAAGCCTAACGATTTGGATATCCTATATAAAAACGGATTCAAAACAGAATCCACATCATATCATCTGCAAAATGAGTGTTTTGAAGTTTAAATTGAATTTTAAACATCTTTCTTGTTTAAAGTTAGATTTGCTGTTATAATAAGTGATAAAGGAGGGCATATACCATGAAACTTTTGCATGTAATTGCAAATAACTTTAAAAATTGTAATGACTCTTTTGAGATAGATTTTGTTTCAAAGTCCAAAAAGACTGCTGAAGATAAAGAATACGAGCTGCAAGAGATTGCGGATGACCTTCACGTTTATAATACAATGGCCTTTATCGGCAAAAATGCTTCTGGGAAAACCACCGCAGTTGAACTTCTTGATGCATGCTATTCTATTTTGAGCGATTTCCGTCTGGATGGGAAACCATACAGCTATGAAAATGTTGAATTACGCATAGATTTTTATCATGATGGATTTATTTACCGCTATGAAACCATTTTAAAAAACGCAGACAGCATTGCTTCCAAGGCGATTTTTATGAAACAGCGACTTCGCAAAAAGAAATACTATAAGAGCAAAGTAAAGGCTCTCTATCATGACGAAGATTTTGTTGATGTAGAAATAACCGGTGAACTTCCCGAAGATACCTCCATTCTTTTCTTTGTTTTAAAAAAGAAAGAAACAAGGGCAGTTTATTTTGACAGTTTTGGAAATGGTGCCGACACCTATCGGCTCATCTTTGCAACCCTGAAAGATTACCATATTCGCCCGGCGCTTTTAGTAAAGGTTATCTCCATATTTGACGAAAACATCCACGATCTTCAAATGCTGGATGATCACAACTTTAAACTTTCTTTCTGCAACGAAACAAGAACTGTTTCTGACAAGGAACTGATTTATATGCTGTCAAGCGGCACTACCAAAGGGATGCTTCTATATATTTTGATGGCTGCATCTCTCCAGCAGGGATTCGATTTAATTATTGATGAGATCGAAAATCATTTTCACAAAACGCTGGTCGAGAACATGATCAGTCTCTATAAGGACAAAACCGTTAACAGAAATAATGCAACACTTATCTTCACGACACACTATTGCGAGCTTCTGGATCTTTTTAACCGGCAGGATAATATCTATATTGCCAAGTCCAACGATAAGGTTTATCTTACCAATATGTACGATGGATTCAATATCAGATCGGAATTGCTAAAAAGCAGGCAGTTTTATAATAACGTATTCCGAACCGCTGTCAATTACGATGAACTGATGCAGCTTAAAAAGGAGTTGAAAGTATGGAAAAACTCCTGATCATGTGCGAAGGTCCAAACGAGAAAGAAATCATAAAAATTCTTCTTGAAAATGATCTTCTAAAATTTACTGAAGATGATCTGCTCGGATTAACACCTTACCACGCAAGGCAAATAAAGAGCTCCGGACAGGTAAAAACGGAATTGAATATCTATCCAGGTCAGGTACGGATCCTCAGAATCGGTGATAAGCAAAGTGATAAGCTTGTCATTCCATCGGAGTATAAAGACAAAATACTTTCCGTGGATAAATATTGCACAAAGCCAGAGTTAGAAATGCTTTTTATTCTGGCTGAAAACCTTGAACAAGACTTCGGAAAACTAAAATCTTTGATGAAGGCAAAAACCTTTGCCAAAGAACATATATACCTCGGAAAAAGAAACTATGATAACAGTACGGCCTTCTACACGGAATATTTCGGGGGAAATCCAAAGCTTCTTGTAGACTGTATCAAAAAATACCACAAGCATAATGGTTCCCATAATAAAGACGAACATTATCTGGACGAACTTCTTAAATAATTAAATATGAACATCTACTGAAAGGAAGAGAAGATTCTCTAAAGAAACTGCTCTTCCTTTTGACGCTTTACACCTGCTTAATTACCACAAGATCATTTATCCATTTGTACACCGATTGAACCGACTGATAGAGCTAAGAGAAAATGGCATGATAAGGAGTGTTACCAGCATTCTCTGCATCCTCTAACGCACGGATTTAGTTTCTTTCTGCTTTTTTAATAATCTCATAATAAGTCCGCAAATACGGGGAAACAATATTGTGAGAAAAGAAAATTAGGAGGAAAAACAATGGATAATAAGATGTTTTGCTATCAGTGTGAGCAGACGGCCGGATGCGGCGGCTGTACGGGAGCAGCAGGTGTATGTGGAAAAACTGCGGATGTGGCGAAGCTTCAGGATGAACTGACTGGTGCACTGGTGGCTTTGGCGCGTGGAATCCATGAGGCACCGGAGGTAGGTACGGATACATGGCGGATGATGATTGAAGGGCTGTTTGCGACAGTTACCAATGTGGATTTCAATGAAAAGACTCTGCGCAAACGGATTGCTCAGGTGCATAAGGAGACGGAAAGGCTTTGCGGACAGGGTGATGATTACTCTATGGAGAATGTCTGGAATGCACAGGAGGATATCCGAAGCCTCAAATCCCTCATTCTTTTCGGTGTGCGCGGCATGGCTGCTTATACGCATCATTCACTGGTACTGGGCTATACGGACGAAGAAGTGAACCGGTTCTTTGCAAGAGCCCTCTATGTAGTAGGAGAGGACTGGGGGATGGATCAGCTTTTACCTGTTGTCATGGAGGTAGGAGAGAAAAATTTGAAATGCATGGCACTTCTGGATAAGGCGAACACCGAAAGCTATGGGACACCCGTACCGGTCACGGTTCCGTTGACCGTGGAAAAGGGACCGTTTATCGTTATTTCCGGTCATGATTTGCACGATCTGAAGCTCCTTTTAGAGCAGACCGAGGGCAAGGGGATCAATATCTATACTCACGGTGAAATGCTTCCTGCACATGGCTATCCGGAGCTGAAAAAATACTCCCATCTGAAGGGAAACTTTGGTACGGCATGGCAGAACCAGCAGAAGGAATTTTTGGATATTCCCGCTCCGGTGCTGTTTACAACCAACTGTCTTATGCCGCCGAAGAAAAACTATGCGGACCGTGTATTCACAACAGCGGTGGTATCTTATCCAGAGATGATCCATATTGGGGAGGATAAGGATTTTACCCCGGTCATTGAAAAAGCGTTGGAGCTTGGTGGATATCCGGAGGACAAGGCATTTACCGGTATCAACGGTGGCAGCACAGTCACGACCGGATTTGCACATGGAACCGTGCTTGGCGTGGCTGATCAGGTTATTGAGGCGGTAAAGAACGGCAAGATCCGGCATTTCTTTCTGGTTGGCGGCTGTGATGGAGCACGTCCCGGTCGTAACTACTATACGGAGTTTGTAAAGCTGACGCCTCCGGACACCGTGGTGCTGACCCTTGCCTGTGGCAAATATCGTTTCAATGACCTGGATCTTGGAACAATTGAAGGGCTGCCTAGGCTAATGGATATCGGACAATGCAATGATGCGTATAGTGCCATCCAGATTGCTCTTGCGCTTGCCGATGCATTTGGCTGTAGTGTGAATGAGCTGCCGTTGTCCATGGTGCTTTCCTGGTACGAGCAGAAAGCAGTGTGTATTCTATTGACGCTGCTGTATCTGGGGATCAAAAACATCCGTCTCGGTCCTACCCTGCCGGCATTTATCTCAACTAATGTACTCAACTACCTTGTAGAAAATTATGGAATTGCGCCGATCACCACGCCGGAGGAAGACTTGAGGCAGATTCTCCAATAATTATTTTTACAGATAAATAAAAGAAACGGTATAGATAAAAGTATACCGTTTCTTACCTGCATTATAATATTTCAATAATAAACATATATAAGTGCGTTTTCAAATTATTACTAACTTAGACGATTCAAATTTTCCAATTTCCGAATCTTTAATTTGTCAAATATGGTTTTGTGCTTTTTACCATACAAACGCCATAGTTCATTTGAGCGTTCTTTTTTACTCATATGTTTCACTTTTTCTTTTTGCTATCTGCTTTATCTTCATACATGTATTCACGATCTATTAACCCCATAAAACGATCCCCCTGTAAATCTGCTTGAAAATTTGTACCTCATTATAACATTTCCGGGAAATTATAGCAACGAACAACAGGGGAAATGAACAAGAAAGGTAACAGAAGCTATTATATAGGAGAAATTACGAAATTACGAAGTGTGAGAAAGGCTTTTCATTTAATTGAATATTGTAATATAATAAAGAGCGTAGTGTCATGTAAAAATGCAAATAAAAGAGATGAATGAAAAAGAAAAAGACATGAATAAAAAGATGAATTCAGAAGCACAGCTTACGACATTTGAAGCAATCAGCATGATCGTGGGAAACAGTATCGGGACAGGGATTATTGCAGTTCCCTATCTGGCTGTCCGGAACAGCATGTGGGATGTTGTGTGGATGGTTGCTTTTGCTTATATTGTGAATGTGATTCTGCATCTGATTATTGCAGAGCTTTCCTATAATAATGGTGGTGTCCAGCTTGTAAAAAGCTTCGAGGGAGAACTGTTTCATGGAAAGATGAAGAAGATTTTCAGCTGGATCATGTTCATAGTCTATGGGCTCGCCATTATGGTGGGCGTCAGTGGAAATATCAACGGTGGAGCACAGATTTTCGTGAACTGGTTCGGACTTCCGCTGTGGGCGGCACAGCTTATTTATTATCTCATAGCCGGCAGTGTTGTGTTTATGGGAATGAAAGCGGTGGGAATTGCACAGAAATATTCGGTGGCTCTTTTACTGATCATCGTGGCAGTGATGAGTGCAGGAACATTCCTGCATCCGCTGAACACCCTGTATACGGCCCCTTTTCATATCAATAACCTGCTGGCTCTTTACAGTATGGTTGTATTTGCAACCTCGGCAAATCAGGCGGTAATTCAGGTGGTAAAAGGCTTAAACGGTGATTCGAAGAGGATCCGGAAGACGATCTTCACAGGCTTTGGTCTGTCTTCTCTTTTTGTCCTCGTTGTAACGCTGACCGTCCTGCTTGGGACGAAGGGAGCCGTGGATAAAGAGCTTGCTTATATGCAGCTTGGGGAAAGCATCGGAGGATGGGCACTCATCCTTGCCGGAATCTTTTCCCTCTTTGCCCTGCTTACGACCTTTTGGTCAAACACACTGGCACTCCGGGATGTGGTGCATGAGCAGGTCGGAACCGGTAACCGGGTAAGCTGGCTGATTGCAACCGTTCCCTGTATTCTGTTTGCTGTTTTCGGAGTGAGCAGCTTTATTGTGCTTACAAGAATTATGAGTGGTGTTGTGGTTTTAGTAAGTATTATGCTGGTTCTTACCTATGGAAGATCGAGGAAAAAGGTGGGAAGCAGCCCGATCTGCGGTATTTTCGGAACGGTTCCGTTTCAGGTGCTGATGATGGTTTCTACAATCGTTTCTGCAGTTGGCGCAATGCTGCCGTTGAAATAAAAGCTTAGAAGCTGCGTTAGCAGCGGTTTTACTCATGTGGTTACTTCGCCATATAAAATTGCTATTCTGTATGAATGCGGGCATTCACAGAAAGCAATTTTGCATGGCTCTGAATAGTTACAAAATATAAAAAGTAAAATTACTAATAAGATAAAAAGGACAAATTTCGATTATGTACACAGCGGATAATTTCAAAAAAGCAGACGAAGAAACCTTTATATTAAAAATATCACCGGACCGGGATTTTAAGATCCTTCAGCTTACGGATCTGCACCTTGGCTTCGGTTTGTTTTCCAAGAAACGGGATCAGCTTGCACTGAAAGCGGTAAGCACCATCGTAAAGAAAACGAAGCCGGATCTGATTGCCCTTACCGGAGATTCAGTATTTCCCTTTTTTCCCAAAGCAGGAACGCTGAACAACAAGCGGCAGGCGCAGATTTTTATCCGGTTTATGGATCAATTCCGGATTCCCTATGCAATGGTTTTTGGAAATCATGACTGTGAGATGTTTTCCAGATATAACAAAGAGAAGATGGCAGAGCTGTTTGCATCCGGTAAATACAGTATTTTTACGAAGGGAAGACCGGAGATTTACGGAGTCGGCAACTACTTCTTAAATCTGACCGATGAACAGGGAAGGGTATTGCTTCCGCTGGTGTTCCTGGATTCAAATATGTATGGGGAGAACGGCTGGTTTTACAGTGGATTTGACTGCATTCATGAGGATCAGGCAGACTGGTGCATGAAAAGGCTTCTTTCATTAAAGCAGAAAGACCCGGACGTGAAGGCAATGGCATTTTTCCATATACCTGTAGCGGAATTTAAAGAGGCTTATGAAAAGATGCGTCTGGGGGATAAAAGTGTAACGTATATGCATGGAAATGTCGGCGAGGTGAACGATCACTTTGGTATTCCAAGATATGAAGGAACCTTTTTCCGGAAGGCAGTGGAAAACGGCGTGATCAGATGGATGTTTTGTGGACATGATCATCTGAATACACTTTCCGTTGTGTATAAAGGAATCCGCATGACCTATGGCATGTCAATTGATTATCTGGGCTACAATGGAATCCTGAAGCGGCACACCCAGAGGGGCGGAACACTGATTACCCGGCATGCGGACGGAAGCGTGGAGATCCGGATGGTTCCTCTTAATGAGCACTGAAAATCGTTTTATTGTCTTTCATAAGCGGATATGTTACACTGGAACTGCTTATGATTTTAATTAGGATGGAGAAAACATATGAAAAATGAAAATAATAAGAGAAGTTCCTTTTCCGGGAAGATCGGTTTTGTGCTGTCAGCGGCGGGAGCATCCGTGGGCTTAGGGAATATCTGGAGATTTCCTTATCTGGCTGCGAAGTATGGAGGCGGTATCTTTCTGGTAATCTATATTATTCTGGCATTGACGTTCGGTTATGCAATGATTGTGGCAGAGACATCGGTTGGACGTATGACCGGAAAAAGTCCGGTAGGAGCCTATCAGTCCTTTGGCAAATCCGGATGGCTGGCTTTCGGGGGCTGGATCAATGCGATTATTCCGATTCTGATTGTGCCATATTATTCAGTAATCGGCGGCTGGGTCATTAAATATCTCTTGGAATATGTGCTTGGAAATGGTGCGAGGCTTGCAGAGGATGGTTATTTTTCAGAATTTATCTCAAACGGTGCCTCCACGGAAATCTGTTTTATAGTCTTTGCGTTATTTACTCTTGGCATTATTTTTGCCGGTGTGCGTAACGGAATTGAACGTGTTTCCAAATTTATGATGCCGGTGCTTGTTGTGTTGTCCCTCATTATTACGGTTTATTCCGTGACAAGACCGGGAGCAATTGCCGGTGTGAAATATTTCCTTGTCCCGAACCTTGAAAACTTCTCCTGGATGACTGTGGTTTCCGCGATGGGACAGATGTTTTATTCCCTGTCGATCGCCATGGGAATTCTGATTACCTTTGGTTCCTATATGAAAAAGGAAATTTCCATTGAGGATTCTACGAGAAATGTAGAGATATTTGATACGCTGATTGCAATTATGGCAGGACTGATGATTATTCCGGCGGTGTTTGCCTTTTCCGGTGGAGATCCGGACACGCTGCAGGCTGGTCCTGCATTGATGTTTATCACCATTCCGAAGGTATTTGCCAGCATGGGATTCGGAACAGCAATTGGAATTGTCTTTTTCATTCTGGTATTGTTTGCGGCGATCACAAGCTCGATCGCACTGACAGAAAGTGCTGTATCAACCTTCGAGGACGAGCTTGGCTGGGGGAGAAGAAAGTCAACGGTGTTAATCGGTGTGATCATGCTGCTGCTTGGAACGCTTTCTTCCTTAGGATATGGCCCGCTGGGCGGTGTGAAGATCATCAACATGCAGTTCCTGGACTTCTTTGATTTTCTGACAAATTCCGTTATGATGCCGATTGCAGCGATTGCGACCTGTCTGCTGGTATCTAAGGTGATCGGTGTGAAGCGTGTGGAAGAGGAGGTGCTGCATGGAGAAAGCAGATTCCGTAGAAAAAAGGTGTTCTACTTTATGATCCAGTATCTCTGTCCGGTATTTGCAGCAATTATTCTGATCAGCTCTGTAGCAAATGCATTTGGATGGATTTCGATGTAGGTGCAGCATGATTTTTTAAGAGTCACGTAACAGTTCAAGTTCAGCCATGCCCATTCATAAGCTGCCGGATTGTACAAATTGGCTGACAAATATAAGTGTTTTCCGGCAACTTATTTCATGTCGGGCGTCTGCCCTATAGAAATGCTTGTATAAGCTGCCCTTAGTGAGCAAGCTCCCTCGGTCATCTTGCACAATCATTTCTGCATGGCTGAACTGTTACA
>OGIE01004923.1_pt1 | contig 11974 bp, 9 predicted proteins | sample 1571581 | NCBI WGS metagenome assembly OGIE01 (sample SAMEA2582021, study PRJEB24529) | metagenome | biome: Human gut stool | place: China | collected 2011
TTTACTTTGTTAGTTACAGTTTGAAAATAAATTGTGAACAGAGTAAATAGAAAAATATCGAAATCGACGAAGCCCATAAAAAAGCAAATGTCTACCTCGATCCGGAAGAAGTATCACTGGCTATCGGTAAAGGTGGATTGAACATCAAATTGGCCAGTCAGCTGACCGGTTACGATATCGACGTATATCGCGAACTCGATCAAGCCCAGGAAGAAGATGTCAATCTGGATGAATTCGCCGATGAAATCGAAGGTTGGGTGATCGACGAACTGAAACGTGTCGGCTGTGACACTGCCAAGAGTGTATTAGAACTCAGCGAGTCAGAACTGGAAAGCCGGACAGACCTTGAAATTGAGACCATACGTGAGGTTCTCAATATTTTAAAAGCAGAATTTGAATAATTCTGTATTAACGCTTGTAAATTTGTAATCTCAATATGGCAGTAAGATTAAGTAAAATAGCCCGAGAATTTAACGTAGGTTTATCTACTATTGTAGAGTTCCTGCACAGTAAGGGGATCAAAATATCCTCAGATCCGAATGCAAAGTTAACGGATGAAGATTATGCTTTGGTTGCAAAAGAATTTTCATCTGACAGCCAGGTAAAAAAAGAGTCCTCTCTGGTTGATCTGAAAAATACCAGAAAGAAAAAAGAGACTGTCACAATAGACAACGCTGGCAACATCTCTTCAGGAAACGAAGATACAGAAGAAGAGGAAGAGGAATTCATTTCGATTAAAGATGAAGTGAGATTCGAAAATAAAATTAAGATTGTCGATCATATCGATCTGAATCCGGAGAAAAAAACACAACCGGAACCGGTAGAAGCAAAGGTTGAACAACCGAAAAGAGAAACTCAGGAAGAAATAACCGAAAAAGTGGAAGAACCGAAAGTAACCCGGGTTGAAGTAGAAGAAACTCAGGAAGAAGAAAGAAAAGTAACACCAGAAGTGGAGCCCGAAATTTCCGTACAAATGGAAGAGTCTTCCGAATCCACTCCTTTCAAAGTAGCACAACCTGCGCTGAAAGATGTAAAAGTAGTGGGTACAATCGACCTGGACGCCATCAACCAACGTACCAGACCTCCGAAAAAAAGTAAACAGGAACGGGAACGGGATCGCCGTGAACAGAAAAAAGCCAACAAGCCTTTCGTATCGGCCGCTAAAACCGAACAGCCGGTAGCAAGCCCATCGACAGATATCGTTAATAAGGGAGAAGAGGATGCAGATATCCGTAAAAAACGGAAAAGAATTCATCGTCAGGATGAAAAAATTCAGGTGGAAGCAGCTACCATTCCGGCCAAAAATGCCAAAATTGAAGAAAATAAGCGGAAACTGAAAAAGCTGAAGAAAAAGAAAAACGAAAAGACTGAAATCTCCGATGAAGATATCGACAAGCAAATCAAAGATACTTTTGCCCGCTTAGGAAGCAAAGGAAAATCACAGACTGCAAAACACCGTCGGGATAAGCGGGATGCTGCACAGCAAAAGTTACAGGCCGAACTGGAACAAGAAGAAAAGGAAAAGAGCATTCTGAAACTAACGGAATTCGTGACGGTAGCCGAATTGGCAACCATGATGAATATTAGTGTGACAGAGGTTATCTCTGCTTGTATGTCGCTCGGACTTTTTGTATCTATCAACCAACGCTTGGATGCAGAAACGATCAATATTGTTGCCGATGAATTCGGCTATTCGGTTGAATTTGTAAGCATTGAAATTCAGGAAGCCATCGACGAAGAGGAAGAAGATTCCGAAGAGAACCTGTTGCCACGTCCGCCGATTGTCACTGTTATGGGGCACGTCGACCATGGTAAAACCTCTTTATTGGATAGTATTCGTAAAACCAATGTCATCGCAGGTGAAGCCGGTGGTATCACACAGCATATCGGAGCTTACAACGTAAAATTGAGTGACGGCCGGACGATCACTTTCCTGGATACTCCGGGGCACGAAGCATTTACAGCGATGCGTGCCCGTGGTGCTCAAGTGACCGATATCGCTATCATCATCGTCGCTGCCGACGATAACGTCATGCCTCAAACCATCGAGGCGATCAACCACGCCAGTGCTGCGGGAGTACCTATTGTGTTTGCCATCAACAAAATAGATAAACCGGGAGCGAATCCGGACAAAATCCGGGAAGAACTGGCCAATATGAATTATCTGGTGGAAGAATGGGGAGGAAAATACCAATGTCAGGAAATCGCAGCTAAGAAAGGCTTAAATATCGAAGAGTTGCTGGAGAAGGTATTGTTAGAAGCCGAACTTCTGGATATGAAAGCCAATCCTCATAAGAAAGCTACCGGTTCTATCATCGAATCGTCTTTGGACAAAGGACGTGGATATGTAGCTACAGTGCTCGTACAATCCGGAACGCTTAAAGTAGGTGATATTGTGCTTGCCGGCCAGTATTTCGGACACGTCAAAGCCATGTTCAACGAACGGGGAGAAAAAATGGAGAAGGCAGGTCCTTCCGAACCGGCTTTAATATTAGGTTTGAACGGTGCTCCACAGGCAGGTGACAAATTCAATGTAATGGGGAACGAGAAAGAAGCGCGGCAACTTGCCAATAAACGGGAACAGCTCCAGCGTGAACAAGGTCTGCGTACTCAGAAACACATCACTCTGGACGAAATCGGACGCCGTATCGCTATCGGTAATTTCCAGGAATTGAATGTGATTGTTAAAGGCGACGTCGACGGTTCTATCGAAGCGTTGTCCGATTCACTGATCAAGCTGTCTACAGATGAGATCCAGGTGAACATCATTCACAAAGCTGTCGGACAGATTACAGAAGGAGATGTACTACTGGCTGCAGCCTCGAATGCAATCATCGTCGGGTTCCAGGTACGTCCGTCTATGGGCGCCCGTAAACTGGCTGAAAAAGAACAGATAGATATCCGGCTTTATTCTGTCATCTACCAGGCGATCGAAGAATTGAAATCAGCTATGGAAGGAATGCTTTCTCCGGAAATCAAAGAAGAAATCATTGCAACGGTCGAAGTTCTGGAAACCTTCAAAATCTCCAAAGTGGGTACCATCGCCGGTTGTATCGTCCGTGACGGCAAGATCACCCGTACAGCGAAAATCCGGGTTATCCGCGAAGGTATCGTTATTTACACCGGTGTTTTGGGTTCTTTGAAACGTTTTAAGGACGATGTAAAGGAAGTAACCAAAGGATTCGAATGTGGTCTGAATATCGAGAACTACAACGACATCCGGGTCGGAGACATGATCGAAGGATACCAGGAAGTGGAAGTGAAAAAAACACTTTAAATATATCGGACGAGCGACAAACGATTTCCATATTGCTTGCCGCTCTCTATTTTGTTAATCATTAATTAAGGAACATTTAACACCTGTCTAACACTGCTTATCAGGGATTATTTCTTTACTTTGTGATAGATAAAAAACAAAACAATTAATTTTTGAAAAAATGAAGAAGATATTGGTTATAATGGTACTGTTCGCAGCATTTACAACAGGACTGACAGCTCAGGTTTTAAAACCCGTAAAATGGCAAATCACCCAGAAAAAAGTGAGTGACGGAGTATATGATATCATCTGCAAAGCTACTGTAGACGGCGGATGGCATTTATACGACACGAAACTTCCCGAAGGCGGACCTCTGCCAACCACCTTCAATATGGATGAAGATGAAACCAGCGGTATCGAACTGGTAGGTGAATTCAAAGCGACAGAGAAAGCTCTGACCGAACATAGCGAAGCGTTCGATATGGATCTGAAATATTTTATCAATGCCGCTACTTTTGTTCAACGGGTCAAGGTAACCAGCGCAAAAGCTAAATTAGTGGGTTATGTAGAATATATGTCTTGCTCCGGCGGACAATGTACTCCTCCTGCAGAAGCAGATTTCAGTTTTGATTTAACAAAATAAGTACAGGATTCCGATTCCTGCTATAAAAAGAGACAAAGATCCAACCGATATTTTTGTCTCTTTTTTTCATTTTATCCGCTTATATAGTATGAAACATTTCCTGTTGGTTTTTCTGATTTCAGGATATATCCCGGCTTTAGCCCAACCCTGGTTATACCGGGATAATAGTCCGGAATTGGATAGCCTGAGCTTTTTTTTCTTCGGAGACGTCATGCAACACGAACCTCAGATCAGCGGGGCCTGGAATGCAGAGACAGCTGATTACGACTATCTGCCCTGTTTTCAGTACATCACTCCTTATTGGCAAAAAGCCGATTATGTCATCGCCAATCTGGAAACGACTTTATCCGACAGGGGGTATAGTGGTTATCCTCAATTTTGTGCTCCCTGGCAACTTGCCCGTGATTTAAAAGCATGTGGAGTCGACATCCTGACCACCAATAACAATCATTCCTGCGACAAAGGACATCGCGGTATAGCTAAAACCATATACTATCTGGATTCCCTGCAATTCCCCCATACCGGTACCTTTACCGATACAACGGCTTGGATTACCCGTTCTCCCCTTTATATTCGCCAGGGAAAATTCAAGATTGCCCTGATCAGTTATACTTATGGGACTAACGGTATTCCGGTAACCCACGGCCAGGTCGTTTCCATGATCGATACCTTTCATATGGCCCGCCAAATCGAAAAGGCCCTTTTAGACACGGTTACCAATATCATTGCAGTCATGCACTGGGGTGAAGAGTATTTTACAGCTCCGAATGCAACTCAAAAAAAACTTTCTTCCTGGTTGCACGAACGGGGAGCCGACATCGTCATCGGTTCACACCCACACGTCATCCAACCGATAAGCTATATTCAACACGAACAGGACACACTGGGTGTTACTGTCTTCTCTTTAGGAAATTTTGTATCCAACCAAAGTAAACGATATACAAACGGAGGCTTGGGAGTTCACCTCACTCTTTACCGCCAAAACGGGAAAACCCGTTACCGGATGCAAACCCTCAGTAACTATGTCTATCGTCCGCTGGAAGATGGGAAAAGACGTTATTATGTCATCCCCGAACCGGAAGCCCACCGAATCCTCGCCAGCCAGGACTCTTTGCTCTATACCCGATTTTTTCAGGATACCGATTCGATTATCGGTCATATAGCACCGAAATTCCAATTAGAATAGGTGCTCACCGAAATCGACTCCGCAAATATTTTTACCGGAAGGACTTATTTTATGTAATAAAATTTGTAATTTCGTAGAGTTAAAAAATAATAACTTTTAAATTATGAAAATTGCAGTAATTGCACATGATGGAAAAAAAGCCGAAATGGTAGCTTTCCTGAACAGACACATGGACTTTCTGAAATCCGTAGGTACAGAAATCGTAGCTACCGGAACTACAGGGAAACATGCACAGGATGCAGGTTTGGAAGTTGAACGCTTACTATCAGGGCCGTTGGGAGGTGATGCTCAGATTGCCGCATTGGTAGCTGAACACCAAATTGCGATGGTAATTTTCTTTCGGGATCCGCTGGGTAAACACCCACACGAACCGGATGTACAAATGTTAATGCGGGTATGTGACGTTCACAACGTACCTATCGCGACCAATCCAGCCAGCGCTGAAATGATGATTCGGGGATTCCTCGATATGCATCAGAAGTAAAGCCCGGACCCCGGACTTTACTAATGGAAACGTCTTTATCAATCGGCAGATAAAGCCGTTATTCAGAGAAATCTATGAAAACCTTTGCACAAACCATTCTCATCTATTATATTTGTGCAAAATATAAGATTCGGATGATCAGGAAATTTACAGCAATAACGCTTCTTTCTATGGCCAGCATAGTGATGCTTGCTTTTGTTGTATTTCCACATCATCATCACAACGAATATATCTGTTTCGCAACCGCTCACTGCCAGGATGAAGGAGAAAACGAAGAGCACAGTCATGACACAGGCAGTAGCAATCATCGGTGTGTAAAAAATCTTTTTCAAACCCAGATCAACCGGGGCCAAAATGTAGAACATCAGAGCGAAGAAGGAGCCTATCATCATTTTAGCCTCTCGTTGTTTCTTGTTTCCAATATTCTTGAATTCTTATCTTCTGAAGCAGAGCAACAATGTGATTCCGATAGTTATTATCAGGAAAAACTTCATACAGCCTGTTATATATCAGCCTTGGCCGGCCGAGCCTCTCCTTTTACAGTATAGTTTTCTAAATATCAGGGAGATACCCTTCTGATAAACCGGACAGAATTTTATCGTACCGATAAAGCTTAGTTCATAAAATTTATAAAGTCGATACCCCTGCGGGCGTTTTATTTACGGCCGCAGAACGATCGTTAGAAATGAGGTTTGGTATAATCCTCCGAAGAATACGATCCACTTTATAAACTTCAGACAGTGAAAACACAACTTTATCAGCTTTACCAATAAGAATTAACCGAATTAAATATCCATAAATAAAACGATATGAGACTATTTATTATAGCCCTAACTATTTTATCGATGTGTTTTTACGGATGTAAAAATACTCAAAAATCCTCTCATGAACACGAGACAGCCGAGGAGCATGCAGCTCATAACCACGACCATGAACACGAAAATCACGACCATGAACACGAAGGTCACAACCATGAAGAAGAGGAACATGAGAACGGCGAAGGACATAGTGATGAGATTATCTTCACAAAAGCACAGGCAGCCAAAACAGATTTTGAAGTGAAAGAAATACAGCCCGGAACCTTCCACCAGATTATCAAAACGACAGGTCAGGTGCTTCCGGCTCCCGGAGATGAATCGATCATCGTAGCCACCAACAACGGGGTTATTTCCTATGCTAACAATAACCTGGCGGAAGGAAGTATGGTAAAACAAGGACAACCTCTTTTTTACATTACTTCGAAGCACATGGGCGAAGGAGATTATTATACCCGTATCCATGCCAATTACGAAAAAGCCAAAGCCGAATACGAACGAGCTGAAAAATTAGTAAAAGATCAGATTGTTTCTCAAAAAGAATTTGAAAATGCCCGCTTAAATTATCAGAACGCCAAAACCGCTTATGAAGCTATTTCGGGTAAACAATCGGCCAAAGGTGTCGGGATCACCACTCCATTAACCGGTTATCTCAAAAACATCTCTGTCAAAGACGGCGAATATGTTACAGCAGGTCAGGCTATAGCCACTGTATCGCAGAATAAAAAACTGGTTTTACGTGCAGACGTATCTGAAAAATACTATAACTCGCTGAATTCCATCAATAATGCCAACTTTAAAACTCCTTACGATAATCGCGTATATGCTTTACCTGATTTATCCGGGAAATTACTATCCGTCGGTAAGGCTGCCGGAACAAATTCATTTTTTATCCCGGTAACCTTCGAATTCGACAACCGTGGTGATATCATTCCGGGTTCATTCGTCGAAATATACCTGCTCTCTTATCCCATGGAGAATGTACTGAGCCTTCCGGTATCGGCCTTAACGAACGAAATGGGTAATTTTTATGTATACCGCCAACTCGATGAAGAAGGTTACCAAAAGCAAGAAGTCACACTCGGAGCCAACAATGGCAAGGAAGTTCAGGTATTATCAGGCTTAACTCCGGGAGACCGGATCGTTACCCGTGGAGCTTATCAGGTGAAAATGGCTTCAGCCTCTGCTGCTATTCCGGGTCATACCCACGAACATTAAAATGGAGTAACTATGCTAAATAAAATCATACAATATTCATTACACAACCGTTTGTTGGTAATGATCGCAGCAGTAGCCCTGCTGATTTGGGGAAGCATTACAGCCCACAACATGGAAGTGGATGTTTTTCCAGACCTGAATGCTCCGACCGTAGTGGTGATGACCGAAGCTCAAGGGATGGCACCGGAAGAAGTAGAACGGCTGGTGACCTTCCCGGTGGAAACCGCTGTCAACGGAGCCACCGACGTCAGACGTGTACGTTCGTCTTCTACCACAGGTTTCTCGGTCGTATGGGTTGAATTCGAATGGGGTACGAATATTTATACAGCCCGGCAGATTGTATCGGAAAAGCTGGCAACCCTGGGAGAAGCACTTCCTGATAATGTCGGTACTCCCACCCTGGGCCCCCAATCTTCGATCCTGGGTGAAATGATGATTATCGGTCTGACTGCCGACAGTACTTCTTTACAGGATTTACGTACAATAGCCGATTGGACCATCCGACCGCGCTTACTCTCGACCGGAGGAGTTGCCCAAGTGGCCGTTATCGGAGGCGACATCAAAGAGTATCAGATATTGCTCGATCCGGCCCGTATGAAGTATTACAATATCGGATTGGACGAGGTCCTGCCGGTAGTAGAAAATATGAACCAAAATGCCACCGGAGGTATCCTTTACGAATACGGAAATGAATATATCATACAGGGAGTTATGGCAACCACCCGGGTCGAGGAAATAGGTAAAGCCGTCATTAAAACCGTCGACGATTTTCCTATCACATTGGCTGATATTGCAAACGTTCAGATCGGAGCTAAAACACCTAAATTAGGAGTTGCTTCAGAAAAAGGTAAACCGGCAGTGCTGGTTACCGTCACCAAACAACCCGGCACCAACACCCTCGAACTAACCGACAAACTGGATGCCTCTATCCAGGAACTTCGTAAAACTTTACCGGAAGACGTCGAGGTTTCGACAGACATTTTCAGGCAATCCCGTTTTATCAACAGTTCGATCCACAACATCCAGGAAGCTTTACTGGAAGGAGCTGTTTTTGTGATTGTGGTGTTGTTCTTTTTCCTGATGAATTTCCGGACCACGATCATTTCCCTCGTCGCTCTTCCTTTGTCTATGTTGATGGCAATCCTGGTGATGCATGCTTTGGGGTTGACAATCAATACTATGAGTTTAGGAGGTTTGGCTATTGCTATCGGCTCGTTGGTCGACGATGCGATTGTGGATGTGGAAAATGTATATAAACGCTTACGCGAAAACCGATTCAAACCCGCCACAGAACGACGCCCGACCATCGAAATTGTTTTCGAAGGTTCGAAAGAAGTCCGGATGCCTATCCTGAACTCTACGTTGATCATCGTGGCTTGTTTTCTTCCTTTATTTTTCCTTTCGGGCATGGAAGGCAGAATGCTGATACCGCTGGGTATTGCTTTCGTTGTCGCCCTGTTTGCTTCGACCGTCATCGCTTTGACACTGACTCCGGTATTATGTAGTTATATGCTGACTACCGAAAAAGCATTGAAAAAAAGCGAAAAGGAGCCATTTATCTCCCGCAGCTTAAAAAAGGTATACCGAAAATCGTTAAACTGGGCACTGCATTACAAAAAAATAGTGATCGGTACAGCTGCCACCCTACTGGTTTTATCGCTGATCATCCTATTCAGTTTAGGACGTAGCTTCTTGCCTCCTTTCAACGAAGGTTCGCTGACCATCAATATCAGTACCATGCCGGGTATCTCACTTGAAGAGTCGGACCGTATGGGTGGATTAGCCGAAAAGATTCTCCTGGGGATTCCGGAAATTCAAACTGTGGCACGTAAGACAGGACGTGCCGAGCTAGATGAACATGCACTGGGAGTAAATACCTCCGAAATCGAAGCACCTTTCGAGTTACAAGACCGGGACAGAGATGAATTTCTGGCTGATGTACGAAAACAATTGGGTGAACTGAAAGGGGCCAATATCGAAATCGGTCAACCGATCTCCCACCGTATCGACGCCATGCTTTCCGGAACGAAAGCCAACATTGCGATCAAACTATTCGGTAATGACCTGAATAAACTGTATAGCTTGGGAAGTGAAATCAAGAATTCTATACAAGGAATCGACGGTATTGCGGACCTGACTCTGGAACAACAGATCGAACGTCCTCAGTTACAGATTCTTCCTAAACGGGACATGTTGGCCAGGTATGGTATTACTCTACCGGAATTTTCCGAATTTATCAATGTCGCTCTGGCCGGGAAAGTAGTTTCACAAGTGAATGAAGGTGGAAAAATCTTCGACCTGACCATTAAAGTAGCCGACCATGACCGGGATAGCATGGAAGAAATCGGTGAACTCATGCTGGATGCCGATGGACGTAAAGTGCCCCTGCATTATGTAGCGGAAGTACTTCCCCTATCCGGGCCCAACACCATCAGCCGGGAGAATGTACAACGTAAGATCGTCGTTTCTGCCAATGTTGCCGGCAGGGATTTGAAAGGCGTAGTCAACGATATCCAAAAAACAGTAGACGAACAAATCTCTCTACCGGAAGGTTATCACATCGAGTATGGCGGACAGTTCGAAAGTGAAGCAGCTGCTTCCCGAACTTTATTCCTGACTTCCCTGATCTCCATCCTACTGATATTCTTGATTTTGTATCATGAATTCCGGAGTTTACCTTTATCCGGTATCATCATGTTGAATCTGCCCTTAGCCATCATCGGAGGAGTGATCAGTATCTGGTTTACCTCAGGGGTAATCAGTATCCCTTCTATCATCGGATTCATTTCCCTATTCGGTATCGCTACCCGTAACGGAATACTACTGGTATCCCACTACAATCATTTACGGGAAGAAGGTCTGAATCTGAGGGAAAGTATTATTCAAGGTTCTTTGGACCGGCTCAATCCGATTCTGATGACAGCCTTAACCTCTGCACTGGCTTTAATTCCGCTGGCTGTGGGTGGGGATCTTCCGGGAAATGAAATCCAAAGCCCTATGGCACAGGTGATATTAGGAGGATTATTAAGCTCCACTCTGCTAAACGGATTTGTAGTCCCTATCGTATATTTTCTGTTGAACCGGAAAAAAGAAGCATCAATAGTAACCCCTCAGGAGATACAAGCCGATTTATAAATTTACAATTCATCATTATGAAAAAATACATATACATCCTTTGCCTGTCTCTGATCGTCACTCTCCCTGTATTTTCCCAATCGGGAATCAAGGAAGTGCTTAAAAATATCGAGGTAAACAATCCCACCTTACAAGCAGGCATGCAACTAAACCAAGCACAAAAGCTGGAAGCACGGACGGGGATTTTTTTACCCAACCCGACAGTCGAATTAAATCAATTGTGGGCCGACCGTAGTGTAGGCGGAAATGCCAACGAATTAGCCGTCGTACAGAGTTTCGACTTCCCTACGGTCTATGCCAATAAAAACAAATTGGCCAAATTGAAATCTGCAACTTCCGATCTCCAATATGCAGCCACCCGTCAGGAGATCTTACTGACAGCACAACAGACCTGCCAGGAGATCATATACTTACGCAAACAAAAACAGTTATTGGACCAACGGCTGAAAAATGCGGAAAAACTAGCAGAATTGTATCGTCAACGTTTTGCGAATGGTGATGCCAACCGATTAGAATACAACAAAATTCAATTAGAAAAGATTAATGCCAATAATGCCAGCCGACTCAATAACTCGGCTTTGCGGGCTCAATTGGAGAAATTACAGGCACTGAACGGTGGCCACCCCCTCGATTTCGAAGTAACGGACTACCCACAGACTCAGGTTCTACCGGACTATTCCAGTCTGGAATCGGAGTATCTGGCCGCTGATCCCACATTAAAAAGTCTACGCAGCGAATCCGAATCCGCCCGACGGGAGATCAAAGTAAACCGGGCCCTGACTTTACCTAAATTCGATCTGGGTTACCGTCGTAACGGGGGTAGTGAATCAAAGATGAACGGTTTCAAAATCGGCCTTTCGATTCCGCTTTGGGAAAATAGAAACACGGTTAAACAAGCAAAAGCACAAGCCGAATATACGGTTACCAATATCTTAGCCAATCAACAGACCCTGAAAGCTACCCTCCGGGAACTATACCTGCAAGCCGAAGCTTTGGCAAACTCCCGGAATGAATATGCAGAGGCTCTTTCCAGCCAACGGACCGACGAATTACTCAATAAGGCTCTCGAAACCGGGCAGATATCCATGATCGATTATTTTGTAGAGATTACTCTGCTTTACGATAGTATGCAAAACTATTTGGATGTAGAAAAAGAATATCAGAATGCAGTGGCCCAACTATTACAATATCAATTGTAATAAGTTTTAAAGTCCCCCAACCTGCCGGCGCGTTTTTT
>OGIE01004924.1_pt1 | contig 11973 bp, 15 predicted proteins | sample 1571581 | NCBI WGS metagenome assembly OGIE01 (sample SAMEA2582021, study PRJEB24529) | metagenome | biome: Human gut stool | place: China | collected 2011
TTCGTCATAATGCACAAATTATTTATGTTGAAACAGTGCACATTGCACAATAGCTTAATTAACATATAATATGAATAAATGACATTCATTTGATGTATGCCAAACTAACATTTACCATTTTCGAATTTACAGAGCATTCATAAAACAAATACAAAAAACACTAGATTGAAGCGGCTCTGTGGTGTATAATAAATATAGAAAATAACAAAGGGACTGAAAGTCCAAAGTGCTGTAGCGAACCGGGTAACAGAGGGTAGTTACCAAACAGAAGAAAATAAAACATGATAAGATAAGTGAGGTAAGAACTATGAAAAAATACATTGTAAATGCAATCGATAAGAAAAACGGTGCTATATCTCCCATTGATACAATTGTAGTTGATGATAACTACACTGTAGAAAACTACATCTCTGAATGCGCTGATAATTGGGACGCTGACCAGATGAAGATGTTTGAAAGAGTCAACATTGAATTGAAAGAAGTGTAAATAATTTGTGAAAATAGTTGACAACCGTTCGCCGCCGTTATATAATAAGAGTATAAAGTCGGTTACCTATCCCGACTGAAAATAAAGGTCTAATAGGGTATGTCATGAATCTATACAACATGAAAGAGGTACTAAAAATGAATGTGAACTATAATATGACAGCGAAAGACCTGTTCAATGCAAAGTCCAGTTCCAAAAGTGTGAAAGACTATATTGGCGTTACGCTGTCGGCAACTGGTTGTGCAGTTGTTGACATAACCGACAAGGCAACCGGAGAGGTCAAGACCGTTGGTTATATCGCCACAAATGAGGGCGTTGTCGGATTCACGTCCGATGTCATGATGGATGCAATGGATGATTTAGCGGATTACATGGAATCCGTAAATGCCCCGGTAGAAATCCAGTTCCATGAGAACACGTCCAACGCTGGCAAGAAGTTCTACACAATGGAAATCATGTAACAAAAATTCAATGTGGTACGGTGAAAAATTGCCGTGGGTGGGAATGTGGGTAAATATTAAAGAAAAGGTGTGATAATATGAAATTTGTTGACGTAACAACATTGACACAAGAAGCAGTTGCACAGACCTTGGGTACAACTTATCTTACAAAAGACGGAAAGCTTGCATCAATCGAATCTTATAAGCTGGTAGACGTTGGTAAAGATGTTCTTGATTCCGGTAGTGTTGATGCCTATGTGAAGTCACTGCTTACACAAATGGGAAAAATGGTAGTTGATGCCAAACGCTATGCGGCTGAATTGCCCTCTATGTTTGTAGATAACTTTGAGTGGGGTGGCTACGTGGAACGTGTTTACTTTGCTCCGCAGGATTTAATCACTGATGAAATGTACAGCCTTGTGGACGGGCAGACTTATGAAGACCACAAATTTTATAAGCCGAAAACCTCTGCAAAAATCTATGAACAGGCAAAAACTATTATGTGCCCTATCTCTATCACACGTGACCAGATGCAAATGGCGTTTACGTCATGGGAACAGATGAACACTTTCCTTTCCGGTATTTATACAAATGTTCAAAATACGGTAGAACTGGCAATGGAAGCTTACGCACATATGCTTGTTTCATGCGGTATTGCCATTTCAGACAAGGGAACTTCTACAGCTGTTCATCTTTTGACAGAGGGTAAAGCCGCCGGCGTACTGGCACAGGCAGACACAGCCGAAGAAGCATTGAAAAATGAAGTTTTCATGCGGTGGGCTATGCGGCGAATTTCCAATATTCGGAAATATATGAAACGATATACAACAGCTTTCAATAACGGAAGTATTCCTACATTTACCAATGATACTGACAATAAAATGGCACTGCTTACAGATTTTGCCAATGCTTGCAAGTTTGAAGTCCGTGCCAATACTTTCAATGAAAAATTGGTTGGTATCGGTGATTTTGACGAAGTTTCTTGCTGGCAGGCTTTCAAGGCAGACAGCAAGCCAAATTTTGACTTTTCAACAAATTCTGCTATCCGTATTTCGGCAGATACTAACAATACTCTTGGAATTGGGGAAACTGCTTACGAAGGTAATGCAATTGTTGGTATCATCTATGACCACAGATCAATGGGGCTCTGCCCACATAAGGTAAAAGTTACCACTAACTATACGGCGATTGCTGACTTCTGGAATGAGTATTATCACCAGTTGGTAAATTACATCATTGACAGCAATTATAATATGGTTGCACTGATTCTTGACTAATCATTAAAAACATATAACTAATAAATACCCACATAATATAATTGTTATGTGGGTATTTTAAGAGGTGAATAAAATGCCAAATAATTGGAATCCGTACTCAAATATGAAGTCTAAACAAAAGACAAATTATTTGAATATTACATATTTTTCTAATATGTTGGAAACACTTGTTTCAATGTTTGAATATAATGGATTGCCCGAAACTGTCGACACTTCTTTTTTGGAGCAATATCTTATTGCAGAAGGTGTGGCAAGTATTGCCAAAACAGATAGCGGTGAATGGCTTGCCGTCCGAGGTGGTCTTGCTGGAAACATTAACCCTTACGGATTGGGAACTGATTTTGTTGGGGCGTGGGTTGGAGATTCCAAAACATGGAAAATCGGTGATAATTGCGTCCTTGTACAAAATAATAACATCAGATGCCCCGATTGGCAGATTTTACAATTCGCTGACTTGCTGGCAGAAATTGACAAATCAAGTTACAGCAATCTGAAAAGAAGCCGGCTTAATCCTATAGGTGTTGCACCGACAGAAGCAGTTCGGAAAGCACTCGGTGATGCAATGGAAAACAGTGACAACGGAGCATATAAAACGATTATGTCAAGCAATTTGTTTGACGGTGAACAACCTGTATACACGATTGACTTAAACCGTGTGCAAGATATTCAGTATTTACAATATCTATCACAGTTTTATGACATGATTCAGAAGCGTTTTTATGCAACTTATGGACACAATATGAATCTAACATCATTCAATTCTCAGTCGTTAAAAGACGAACTGCACGGCGCAGATTCCACTTGCTGGATAGTTCCTCTTGACAGACTGGAGCAGAGGAAAAAGGCAATCGAAAAATTCAACGAAATTTCCGGTATGAATGCCAGTGTTGATTTCTCAGAAGTTTGGAAAACTGAGTATACAATTTATAAAAATCATTCTGTTTCACATGAAACAGATGTTTCACGTGAAACAATGAGAGAAGGTGTAGAAAATGACGTGGATGAAAATTCAGACAATCGAGAGTGACTTGTTGAATCAGTCAACGCAATCATTTTTTGATGTAAAATCTGGTTCTAATACATTTATTGACGGTTCATATATTTGTATTCAATTTGTTACAAAATATAATTCGTGGTATTACCCCATTTTCACAGATAGCACAAATATATTTAATTTGGAATACTTATGGCAAAATTATATTGCAGAATGGCAGCATTCTATTGATACTATGTATAAATCTTTATATGCAAATTATGAACCATTACACAATTATGATATGACAGAAAATGAATCCGTTGGGCGAAAAATTGACAAAACTGTAACAGCACCGAGTGGCACAACAACTCAAAGTTACAAGTCAACAACATTTGACGATGCAACATTAAGAAATGTTGACGAAACAACAAACACTTCTAGCATGACAACTACAGTAACACCAGCAAACACACAGACAATACCAGATATTTCCGGTTCTTTTAACAACGGTGAAACAAGAAAATTAACACGTTCGGGAAATATTGGTGTAACAACTTCTCAACAAATGATTGAATCGGAACTTGAATTGCGTAAAAAATCTGTTGCGAATTGGTTGATTGAATTTTTTGTAAAATCATATATGTATATGTTGGGGGATAATGAAGATGAATAATTTTCCGTGGTTAGAAATTGTAACAGGGCTTGCCACAATTGTGACAACTGTTGCAACGGTTATTTCTGGAAATAAAATGATAATGTACCGTATTCAGCAGTTAGAAAATAAAGTAGCTGAATATAATAATTTGAAGTTGCGAATGTTGTCGGCTGAAAAAGATATAGAGGTGTTAAAACATGAAAACAAGATTATCTAAACTGTTAACAATCAAGTCGCTTGTAACAATCACATTGACAATTATTTTTTCTTTTCTTGCTGTTACTGGTAAAATTCCGACACGTGATTATATCACGATATACACGGTTATAATTTCATTCTATTTTGGAACACAATCTGAAAAGAATGTTTCACGTGAAACAGAGGTGAAAAACAGTGCAAATTAAATTTGGATATACTTTTGACGACAGGCGAAAACTTGAAAAATCTGTTACATGGTTTGATACATTTGATTGCAAACCATATACAGACTATAACATTTCAACACCCAATTTGTTAATTGTCAATGCAAATGGAGCAATTGCAAATAATAACTATGCGTATATTGCAGACTACAACCGTTATTATTATGTAGATTTTGTTACCGTTGGTAGAAATGGTATGTACATTGTACAACTTTCAGTTGACGTGTTAATGACTTATGCAGACGCTATTAAAAATTTGTCTGCAACAATTTCACGGCAGGAAAACGTCGGTATCAATGACATTGTAGATTCACTGTTACCGTTACAGAATCGTAAAGATTTAGCTGTGATTGAATTTGAATCCAGTGAATTTAATATTACAAATGCTAACTTAACAAGTTATAATTTTGTCTTAAATGTTGCAGGAGGTGGAAACAGTGAGTAACAGAGGAGCATGGATTGAAGATACCACCCTAACACTGAATGGTGCTTCAATAGGTATCACAAAAGCATTATCTCAAATGGGATTTTCAGTTAACACCCCATTTGATAAGTCAATATACGCATGGGGCACAAATCACGCATTAAAAATTTATAATGTTCCCGAAAATGAATCAAGTTTGAAATTGATTTCAAATGATGGGCGGTGCATAGGCTTAAATTATGGTACACCTGGCTCTCCTTATCCGTTCCAATATTATCCAATTACGCAACAGTGGACACCAGACCAAAAAAATATTACAAATGTTAACGGCAATCTAAATAGCATGGTTACAAAATTTCCATATAATGCAGTAGTGTGCGGAATTAAAGTTTTTACACAAAATGGCAACACATACAATTTAGACACATATTTTTCTAGTCATGCTACAGAAGAAATTGCAAGTGTTTATGGCGAAATGTATGTTGGTATAACAACCCCACGTAGGACGGACTTGGGACTTGCCACATTTTGCACATACAAAATTGATAACATACAATATTTAACTTCTCCTATCGGTGTAAGATTCCCCAACGATGATACAAAATTTCCAATTATTGGTTTTGCTGAAAATGGTGTATATTATTTACGTGGACACATTTCTTTTGGGTATAACAAGTTCATTTTTGGCGATTCTAAATACTATAAATTAACATATGATGATACCGGATTTATAGTGAATGTTACAGCAACAAAAGATGAAATAATTAAAGAAGCGTTAAATTATGGTTTTATTATTTGTACTGGAGATGCCCGCACTTGCAAATTAGATGACGATAATGTGTACATTCCGATAACAGGTAATGACGGTATTGTTTCAGATAAATATACAAGCGGCAATGAAAATAAAAACAATCCTAACTATAATGTTAACGATGCGTGGAATTCATGGAAATTTAACCCAAATAACATTGACCCTAACCAGTATACAAATAAAATTGAACTAAAAAAACCAGGATTAACAACAACCGGAATTTTTAACAGAACTTTTGCATTAACAGCTACAAATGTCAATAGTCTTGCAAATTATTTATGGAATGCTGATGAATCAATTTTTACAGAAATTGTTAAGGGGCTTGCTCTCATGGGGGGTAATCCAATTGATGGGTTGATAGACTTACGACTTTATCCTTTTGATTGCGCCGCTAAAGCCGGCGGAGGAAAATCTGAATCAATTGTGGTTGGTAGAACGGATACAAAAGTAAACGGATTGAAAATAAATTCATATAACGCAATTTTAGAACTAGGTTCATGTACTTTTCATAGAAAATTTTCAAATTTTCTAGATTATGAACCATTTACCACAGCTAGCCTTTATATTCCATATGTTGGGATCGTTCCTATTTCAACTGCTGATTTCATGGGGCAAACAATTTCTTGTAAAATGGCTGTTGATATTACAACCGGTAGTTGCACTGCAATTGTGTTTGCAAATGATATACCAATTATATATAAAAATGGTAATATTGGCGTTGAAATTCCAATGACTGGAACAAACAGTGCAGAGTATGCAAGCCGAATTGCAGGCGGTTTGACATCTGGGGCTACAGATATAGCACTGGGGGCGGCTAGTAAATCCGTGGGGCAAGTGGTTTCCGGTGTCGGCAGTATTGTGGATTCTGCACTTTCGGTAAATAATACCATGTACAATACTGCCGGTTCATCTTCTCCGGCGTGTGGACTTTGGCAACCGCAAAACTGCTATTTCATAATTCAACGCCCTGTCCCCATTGTGCCGGAAAATTATGGTCACACTGTCGGATACGCTTGTAATTATCAAGCAAAAATTTCCGATTGCTCCGGCTATACACAAACATATAATGTTGACGTTTCCAGCATCAATGCGCCGGAATCAGAAAAAAATGCAATTGCAGGTATTTTGAATAGCGGTTTTTACGCATAAATAAAACCAGTGTTTCACGTGAAACACTGGTTTTTGTTTGTCTGAATGTTTCACGTGAAACATTATTTTTTGAGAAGCTTCTTGCATAGTGATACATATGATTCTACTAATGCACCTGTGGAATTGTCTGAAAAAAAGAACAAATTTCGGTTATACATTTTACCCCATATCAATTTAGAAAGCTTATCAAAAGTCATATCTCCAAAGCGGTATTTGTATCTTGTGTCGGGGATATTTCCAGAGGTGTATATGATGGAATCGTCATGAATTATTGTCGCAGGATGTACATATACGCAATAACCTATTTTGTCATTAAGTACTATATCGAGTGCCACATATTTTCCAGCATGGAATATAAAAATACCACGGCGAATAATTTCGGTTTTGGAATTTTTTGGAATGTGTTGGAATTCTGGTAAAGCCCATGATTCACTGCCAGTAATGCTTGCCAATTTTGGATTTTTGAAACCAAAAAACCATTTATTGACTTTTTGTTTTTGATTATTGGCAACACTACCTAAAATTTCCAGATATATTCTTGTACCCATAGACGTGGTAACGATTTCATTTTCACCCATATGAATTTTATCTATGGTATCTCTTAAAGATAATTCGTCAAAATATGGGCTGTTTTTGTCAATTGTATTTGCAAGCATCATAATTATTCCATTTGTTCTCATTCTGAAATAGGTGGAAACCATATCAAGAAAATCTACACATTCATCTCTATAATAAATTTTAGAAATAAATTCGTCAAAAATTATAATGTTGCTGTTCGGTGAATTGTATGTACTTTTTAAGTCCATACATTCATCTATCCCTGCAAAGTGAATAAATGGTTCAGTAGCTATTTTATCCATTTCACCATTTTCATTTACATGGGCATAATATCCACGCCGGGACTTATTTCTAATTGTGTTATATTCGCCATTGGTTATTTTTTCCACGTATCCGTATTGTATGATAGTAGAAAATAACGAAAGTATGAACTTGGGCATAATTTGTTCACGCCGCTGTCGTACATATTCAATCATTGAACCGTCAATTTTGTTCATAATCATTCCCAGAAGTAAAGCATTCGTTGTCTTACCTCTTGACCTGTCCGAAAGTGCAATATAATAGCCGCATTCGCCCAGCGGCAAAGTCAACGGATTCCACACATCTTTCGGGCATTTTAATTTTTTGTATTCTTTACGAATTTTTTGCCAATCCATGTTTCTTCAAGTCCTCTCTGAAAGTTGCGGCATACGTTTCTATCATATGTAGATAGAGTGTAGCCATTGTAAGTTTGAATTTGTTAGGTGACAGTGCCACGCTGGATAATTCGCTCATAATTTCAGTAGTTCCGGCACTGTCAGTTATTGCCATTTCTGTATAATTATCATTATATGTTCTCAACAGTTTTGAGCATATTGAACTAGGTATTTCCATATTGTTATTAAAAATCTCGAATGCGTTTGGCACACCAATTTTTTTCATATATGCTTGTATATCTTCTTTCGGCAGTCCAGCAATAGTAACATGGAGCTTATCTTCTGTTTTTCCGCTGTCGTGTCCATACTTAATATAGCGCTTTGCACCCAGCGTTTTGAACTTGCTATACACACCTATTTCATCAAATGCCCCTAAATCATGCAAATAGTTATAATGTTTTGGAAACATTTTCTTGTTCAAATTGTCAATGTATGTATTCCATTTGTCAATATTTTTCGTGATTTCTTTAGGTGCTGATTGCAAGTAGTAAATGCTGTCAGTATCACAATATACCGCATAGTCACGTAAAATATATAACATTGTAAACAAATTGTATCTTGCATGAGAAGTAATGTAAATACCCCAGTAGGGGGATAAAATTTGATACTTTTTTAATTCATCGTATGTTTTTCCGGCTTTTGTCACCCATTCGCCGTTTCCGTCTATGTCATAATCTTCAAATTGTAGCTGAGTTACACAACAACCATAAAATGAATTTGTTTTTGCTTTTGCGTTGACATATTCTATAGTATCGGCTTTACCCTCTACTTTCAATTTACATTTTTTGACATAGTTTTCAAGCATGGTGTCAATAAGATAATTCGGCAGTGAACCCCTCTTTGCAATTTGTAGTTCTATGATTTCCATTTTATCCCATTTATAAAACTTTTTGTAGCTTGCATAGTCAAGTTCTGTCAACATAACCTCTATAAAATCTGCGGCATGAATTCTACCATTGTCAATAATTGGATTTACCATAGAAATACACTTACTGCTAGATTCTATGCTATGCGTTGTTGTACTCTTAATGCCCCAGAAGCGGACTGTCATAATACAGCATTTTGTTTTCAAAAGTTTTGGTATATCTTGTTTTGATATGTCATTTATTTTAATAAATTTTGATACTGGGTAATAGCCATGACACATAACAGCAGGATAACTAGAAGTAAAGTCTATACCAGTTACATTTTGCAATTCATAATTTGTATATATGATATTGCTATGAGTGTAACCACCACGAAACAGCCAACGCATAAGACGTTTATATTCTGCTTCATTTTCTGGGAAAACATTTTGCATTGCATGGTATACACTTTTTAGTGCTTTTTGGTTGCCTATTGCGTTTTTCATATCCCAGCGAATTGTTTGTGTTATGGTCAATGGAATTTTCTTGTATACAGAAAATACATTTTTCCATATGTATTCTGACCATTCTATTAAGATTGCAACATCATTGTCAACATATCCATTTTCTTCTTTTGTTAATTTTGTAGTGGAATTCCTCATGATATTATAGTCAAGATCGCCAACTGCTTTTTGAGTTGTACAGTAGTTTTTTGCAAGATTTTTCAAACCGCCTTGACCAGATATTGACAAGCACTCATGCAGTATAATATGATTATATTGTGATGTCAAAATTTGCCTGTTTTTCTTTGCAAATATTTTATTCCACGTGAAACGCTTACGCATGAACTGGAATTCATATGGAAAATTTGCGTCCCAGATAATTATTTTTGCCTTTTTGTCAATACTTTCAACTATTTCATTGATACTGTCAAAAGTTTCAATTAGTTGTTTCCATGTTCTGCCTTTTATTATATGCGAACCAATTCCCAGTTGCCATATATACATAAATGCTAATTTTTGGGTGTTGGTTGTTTCAATATCAAGCCCAGCATTCACTTGTATATACTTTTCGGATTTTCCCTTTACAAGAGGATATGTAGATATTTCACTGCAAAGTATATCGTAAATATGAAATTTATTGGTATAATACAATGAAATATACATGGCAATTCACCCTCTTAATATGGAATATCAGTTGCATTAAATCCCGCTTCTGGTGGTTCATCAAAAAATTCTGGATTATCGTAATCTTCATTGATTTTGTCTACCATGTTTTGCAGTTCATCAATGGAATATGATTTGAAATCATTCAAATTATACCCAATAACATTATAAACTTCATCAATACGTGAAGATAATTCACGAATCAATCCTGTGCTTTGCTGTGCGTACTCTTGCAACTCAACATTTGATAATTTAGAAACTTTTTTGCCTTTGTATGTTTCTTTGTAATGTGTTTCTTTGATATTCTGTAAATACTCACGGACTGTTTTTTGTCTTGCTAAGCGGTTCAAAATTTTCTGTTGCCGCTGAGAATTCACCTGCATATCTGTTAGTATTTTATTTGTAGACGTTTTACCTCGTTTTGCCTGTATGATTTTTTCTGTTTTCCCTGTCGCTGTTTTAATTGATTTTGTTCTTGTGTTTCCACCTGTTAACATTGAGATTAGTGTTGTATAATCTTGGTACAAGGTGGACTGTGTACCCAGAGATTTTGCGGCGGCTTCTGCACGTTTATTATATTTGTTAATTATGTTATCTATTTGCCGTGGTGTCATTTGTTGAACTGGTAACTTTTTAGGCATTAGTTTTCACCACCTTTTTACATTTTTCAATAATGTAATCTCCGTCCATTTCTACCAGATTTGCACATTTTGATAATAATTCAAATTGTTGTGAATGAAAAAATTTTTCACATTCATTTGCAACACTTGCATTATCTTTTTCCAATGCGTGTTTATAATCGTATATTGCCCTTTGTATAACCATAACTGCTATATCTTTGTATGTCATTGCAATTTCTCCAAAATATTTACACCTGCGTTAATTTTATCAATTGCATCTTTAATTCTGTTATCGCTTGTATTGATTCCCATATTATTCAGCTTCTTTTCAGTTATTATTGACGGAAAATTCACACTGCAAAAATCAAGGTCTACATTTCCATTGATACCGGAAATTTCGCCGGTACTGCTGTATTGATGTAGTGGCTTATATGTACCGGCTTTTTTACCCCAGTGTGCTATCCAAGAAGTGAAACGCTTTTTGTTTTCATCTGATACAGAAGCATTTACAGAAGCAGAAGTATAGTAACCGGCGAAATATCCAGCTTTTTCCAATGCGGTGCATACTGTTGAAATCACGTAGTTAATATTATTTATAACCCATTTTTCTTCTATATCCCAGTATACGGGCATTTCGAACTGCAACCCTTTGATTGCATTCAGAAAAGCAGAAATTTCATTTTGCAGTTCTGCTTTGGTTTTAGCGTAACTGTACCAATATACACCAATTTTTAAGCCCGCTTCTCTTGCGGCGGTATAGTTCGCCTTGAAAAGTCTGTCGATGCCGGTCACGCCGAAACCGGCACGAATAATGACAAAATTTATACCGGCGTTTTTTACCCTATTAAAATCGATGCCACCATTCCATTTGCTAACGTCAATACCTACCATTATTTTCACCTCTTTTATAATGTTCTCTTTGATTCTTTCCATGCTTTCATAAACATTTTATAATCGCTCATATCATCAACGGCAACCATAAATACTGCTTCTTCATAATCTTCAAAAATGTCATAACTGTAGCCGATATCAGATAAAATAACAGAAACCGTATAAATATTTTCAATAGGCGTTCTAATTTCAGCGTATCTATCATCATTTCTATATCCACTGCACCCAATATATTTCACTCTTGCTCTTAACATTTTTCTTACCTCACTTTATTGTATCATTTTTTCTTCTGTTTTGTTGCCTGCCCTCTGGCAACCGGTTCGCTACAGCACTTTGGGCTTTCGCCCTTTGTTATTTTCTATATTTATTATACACCATCAAGCCGCTTCAATCTAGTGTTTTTTGTATTTATTTTATGAACGCTCTGTAAATTCGAAAATGGTAAATGATAGTTGTGGTGTGCATCAAATGACTGTCATTTGTTCATATTATATGTTAATTTAGCTATTGTGCAATGTGCACTGTTTCAACATAAATAATTTGTGCATTATGACGAA
>OGIE01004934.1_pt1 | contig 11955 bp, 12 predicted proteins | sample 1571581 | NCBI WGS metagenome assembly OGIE01 (sample SAMEA2582021, study PRJEB24529) | metagenome | biome: Human gut stool | place: China | collected 2011
TAATTTCTATAAATTTCTTACTACGAAATTCCAAATCGCAATCCATTGCTGATGATGATGCAGTGATTGTAATGGATTGCGATTTGGAATTTCGTAGTAAGAAATTTATAGAAATTATTAAGCAGATTCTTAATAAGCCGATAGAAGAAGTAACAGGTGGAGCGTTAGTCTCTTTTGAATCCAACGAATCCCGATATAGCTATGCGGCACTTGGAGAAGATGGTTTTGTAGCTTGTACAGCAGAAAAAAAGGTTATCAGTAATCATGCTCTTTGTGGGGCTTACTTCTTTGCTTCCGGTAGACGTTTTAAGCAAATTGCCCATCAGCTCTTGGCGGAACCAGTATTTACTAAGCCGGAATATTATGTGAGTCTTCTTTTTAATTACCTTCTAAAAGATGGTGAAAAAGTTTGGCTTGCTCCTATGGAAGAATATTATAGTTATGGAACTCCTGAAGAACTTAAGCGATATTTATGATTAGAGCAATAATAACCGATTTTGACGGAACATTGGTTGATACTTTTGATGCGAATCTAAAGGCTTACCAAAAAGCATTTGGAGAAGTCGGTGTGGTGTTGAGTGAAGAAAAGTACCGTGAATGTTTCGGTTTTCGTTTTGACCGGTTTATGGAAGTGGTGGGAATTACTGAAAAAGAGACCATAGCTCGTATAAAGAGTTTGAAGAAAGATTATTATCCACTGTTTTTTGAATCCTTGCATCCGAATGATGCACTGATTGAATTGATTCGTAATTTTAAATGTTTTGGGGGAAAGACGGCAATTGCATCTACAGCTCGTAAGGATAATTTAATGAATGCGCTAAACTACTTGGAGATTGTTGATTTGTTCGATCTGATTTATACAGGACAGGATGTGAAGAATGGGAAGCCTTCATCTGAAATATATGATAAAACGATGGCTGAGCTTCAAGTTCAACCATCGGATACTCTTATTTTTGAAGATTCAGAAGTTGGTCTTCGGGCTGCAAAAGCTTCCGGTGCTTATTTCATCAAAATAACTTTTTAGATAATGGAAATAGAAGTGAAGGGTCATTCCGGCTGCCAGATCGATGTTGTTTCCGAAGACGAACAGATCTTTGTTTATAAATCGACAGCAGATCCTTTATATTTGAATCGTCTTGCTTTACAAGCTGAAAAACAACGTAAAGCCAGTTTGGTAGAGTTTCAGCATATCCGTGTACCTCTTATTTATGAATTGAAAAAAACGGATAAGAAAACGATTGTGAAGATGCAATATGTTTATTCAAAGAATTTTATTGAATTTTTTGAACAAGCAGGTTTTGAGCAAATCGATTATTTGGTTGGAGCTTTGAAATATTTCATTGAGTATGAGATCAACAAATGTAAGCTTCAGACCATATTCCCTCAAATATTTCGTACGAAGTTTGACGACATCCGTATGAAGTTAGAGAAAAATACATTTTTTCAACAAGATGTCGAAGTGGTTCGTATTATTGATGATTGTCAATCCTATTTTGATCATCTTCAAGAGATGATGTTCCCCATAGGTGTATGTCATGGCGATCTGACTTTCTCAAATATTCTTTTTAATGGCAATAATTATTATCTGATCGATTTCTTGGATAGTTTTATAGAGACTCCGCTACAAGATATTGTGAAGATTCGTCAGGATACGGCATATCGTTGGTCTCAATTAATGTACACCAAACGGTATGACGCCGTTCGTCTGGGTATTATCTGCGATAAGATTGACCATGAAATAGATCAATATTTTTCGAATAAATATCAGTGGTATACGGATCATTATAGGACTGTCCAACTTATGAATATACTGCGTATTCTTCCTTATGCACATGAGGTAAAAGTAGTTTGCTATCTTAAAAATATCTTAAATGGTTTGTTGCATGAGTAGTAATTTGATTGTACCTGTAGCTGCCGATAAGTCGGAATACCGTAATAAGCTTCCTTATGTGTTTGCTTTAGGTGAAGATGGCATAATCGTTTGTATCAAATCAATATTGGGACTTTCGTTGGATCGATTTGATAATATCTATTTTACTGTTCTTCGCAAACATGATGATCTTTTTTATATAGCCGATTCCTTACGGATGCAGTGTAAACGTTTGAGACTAGTCAATGTTAAGATTGTAATTCTTGATGAACCTACACGCGATCAGGCGGAAACTGTGTTTATGACGATTCAACAAGAACGGATTTCCGGCAGTATATACATAAAGGATGCCGATTGCTATTTTGAATCGAAGGAAGCGATACGAAATGGGGTTGCGATTTATCCAATTGAAGAGTTGGAAATGCTTGATCCGCGTGATAAGAGTTATGTTGCTGTAGATGATATGTATTATATCACGAATATAATAGAGAAATCAGTAATAGGTCATTATATCAGTGCCGGTGGATATGCTTTTGAGGACTGTGAAGAGTTTTGTAGATATTATACCAGTTTACGGCATTATGACCGTTTGTATTTGTCACATATCATCTATGCCATGTTGTTGGATAAAAAAACATTTCGCCCTTTTCTAGTAAAGAATTATGAGGATTGGGGATCAAAAAGAATGCTTGGTTTGAAGTTATAAAATATGTTTCCATTAGTATCTATTCTTATTCCTGCGTATAATGTGGCACAATACTTGCCACAGTGTTTAGATAGTATTGTCAATCAAACCTATCCACAATTACAAGTAGTAATTGTGGATGATGGTTCTACAGACAAATCCTTGGCAATTGCCAAGGAATATGCTGACAAATATCCCTATATTGAGATTTACCATCAAGAAAATGCTGGGGTGGCAGTTGCCAGGAATATCTTGCTTGCACATGTAAGGGGAGATTATGTACTTTTTGTGGATTCTGATGACTGGCTGGAACTTGATATGATAGAATTTTTAGTCAAGAAAGTAGAAGAGTATGAAGCGGATGTCGTCACGTGTAGCATGGTTGTGAATGACACAAGGATTTCGGCTGATTACAGGCTGGAGGTTTGGAGTCAGGAGACCGTAATTGAAAAATTTTTGTTCCATAAAGAGCTATCAGGCTCTTTATGTAACAAACTCGTCAAGACGAGTTTGTTACATGGCCAGATGTTTCAAAAAGAGATATCATACGGTGAAGACGCACTGTTCTGTTGGAATATATTTCAGAGGGTGAAAATACTTGTGAACACAAACAGGCAACTGTATCATTATAGGAGAAATTGGAACAGTATTAGCCATCAAAACTGGACTCCAGAACGAAAAGGAACGGGGCATATCGTTTGGCAAACAATATGCGACGATGTAGCAAAACGTTGGTTACAATATTTAGATATAGCTCAAGCACGCTTTGCTTTGGAAGATATGTGGGCGCTCTACTTTGCTTCGCTTTGCGGTTATAAATATGACGAGCATATCAAAGAAAGACAAAACAATATCAGAAGAAACTTGGCAAATCTCAGAAAATATAAGATGGACAGTGTTGACAGATATGTAACGGCTGCTATTTTTAGCCGTTGGTATGGCTTCGGTAGATTGATAAAACTAATAAAAGGGTAAATCATGGCTAAGAGAAAGGTCTGTATATTGCAAAACGGATTGGCACGTGGTGGAACAGATACTTTCGTGGTCAATCTATGTACATCAATAGATAAGGAGAAATATGAGATAACAGTAGTTAACCCAAGCGTAAAAGAAGGAAGTCGGGTTCGTGAAGTTGATGTGCTTGCCACAGGGACAACCATCCTTCATACACACGACTTGGGTAACTTGAAAGGGAAATTTATTCATCTCAAACGTCTATATTCCATATTAAAAAAAGGGAAGTTTGATGTATTCCAGACTAACATTGATTTGTTCAACGGGCCAAACTTATTGGTGGCTTGGTTGGCAGGCGTGCCGGTGAGATGCTGTCATTCGCACAATGCCATGCAACAGAAAGCTCTTGTAGAGGGAACAACGTTTTCTATACGTATCTATCAGAGAATGATGAGGTGGATGTGCTGGCATTTCTCCAACAGGCGGTGTGGATGCTCCATCGAAGCTATGGAATTTCTGTATAAAGGATATGGATGGCAGCAAAAGGAATATCCTAGTGTCATATCAAACGGAATAGACTTAAAGGAATATGGACGAGAGATAAACACTACTGAAAAGAAAAAAGAATTGGGACTGACGGCAAAATACAATCTGGTGACGGTAGGCAGGCTTATTCCTCAGAAAAACCCATTGTTCCTTGCCGAAATGTTCTCCATGTTGTGCAAAAGTCGCAAAGATTGCGACTTGGTGTGGGTGGGCATCGGTCCCTTGGAAGAAAAGTGCCACCAAATATTTCAGGAGAATAGCATATCTGACAGGGTGCATTTTTTGGGCAGTAGGAATGATGTGGCTGATATATTGAAATGTTGTGATCTATTTTGTTTGCCAAGTGCTTTCGAGGGATTAGGGATAGTTATTATTGAAGCCCAAGCGGTAGGTTTGTCATGCATAGTTTCGGATGTGGTGCCAAGGGCCGCTGATTGTGGCAAATGCTACTTTGTTCCATTGTCTGACAACTACGATGTGTGGGTAAAAAACATGAGCGACATGATAGACGGTAAGATAAGATTGAGTATTGACAAGGAAAGACTGCAAAATTATTCCATCAGTCATATGGCCAAACAGATGGAGAAAGTTTTTGAATCAATTAAATAAACCAATAATATGAGAGTCGTATTTGTAAATCTCCATTCTGACTGGATGCTCCTTAGGGTGGCGATGGTCTATGTGTTTAAGTATTCAGCAGCCATCAAACATGGCTATCTGTTGAAATATTTGTTGGAACACCCGAAGGAATACGAAGTGTGCAACTATATAAACGACCGGGGCTTCTCTTTATTCACAAATGGAAATGGTATCTTTATGAAATTCTTGAATAAATTAAGTGGCATAGAGAATCGGATTACATTGAAAAAGAATGGTATCAAACCGAAACATATAACCATTCTAAAACATCCTGAAGAAATAAGGAAGGATGATATAGTCATTCTCTATAATGTCTGCCATGAAGGACTGAGGGGGATGGATCAAGTCAATGCGTTTAAGGCATTAAGTATGCTACACTTTCATGGACGGAAAGAAGAGAATGTTGACATTCGTTGTGCAAACATCAGTTGCTACTTTAATGAAGTGGATTTAAGTGCCACTTCTGAAATATTCAGGAAGTATTATTCCGTGAAATGTCCGTGGGTAATTCATCCGTTTGTATTCGCAGAGCGGTTTAGGAACATGAAGCCGTTTAAAGAACGCAAGAACAAATGTTTCTCCACAGGAACCATCACCTATAAGAAACACGATGAATTCCTTTCCGTGTATGGTGATCCTTGTGACCAACCTGCCAGAAAATTTGTAAAAGACAATCCAGAATATTTCAGAGACACGGTAGATTGTTATAGTAGCGACTATTTGGAAGACAACTCAGGAAAGACTGTCAATGCAGGTGATAATACCCTTGTGAAATTATACAAGAAGATTTACAACCGTACCCATGTAGGCAAACAAAAGAAATATTTCTCTTTCGATATGGTAGAGAAATTCAACGAATATAAAATGTGCCTTATTGGTGAAGAAATCTTGGGGGTACCTGGCATCGGTTATGTGGAAGGCATGGCTTGCGGATGTGCCTATATTGGAATCGACTCTTCCATGTACCGTGATCTCGGACTTATTCCCGGTACACATTACATAGTGTATGACGGAACGAAAGAAGGATTACGTAAAGTGGTGAAGTACTATCAGAAGAAAGAACATCAAGAAGAGTTGGAACAAATAGCTAAGGCAGGGTGTGAGTTTGTTCGAACTCATTTTAATGGACAAACGACAGCGGAGACTTTAATGTCTAAGCTAAAGGAAGAACAACAAAAATGGCTGCGTAAGTAGTTGTAGGAAAATGATAGACGCTATATATTATCAAGGTATATTTCTTTTCATCGTAGCTTTTTTTACATTTTTCTGTTTTATGAAATATTATAGCTATGGTGGCACTATATTGGAGGGGAAAGGTTCACCATTAATTTTGGCAATTGCACTGTCTCTTTTTATCGGTTTCAGACCGATACATCGTGTGTTTGCCGATACAGTAGGATATGCTTCGTACTATAATTCCCACATAAATTTGCCTTTCTCATTTTCAGTAAATGTTGAAAACATACTTTTCGACAATTTGCTTGAATTTATGTCTTCCAATGGCTTTTCTTATTCTATATTTTTTTTTGTTATTGCATTTATTTATTTTATTGGCAGATATATATCGTGTAGGAAAATGTTTCCTAATAACAGTTGGGCTGCGTATCTTGTTTTTTTAGGGGCTTTTTTGACATTTGCATCGTCTGTAAATGGAATAAAAGCCGGTGCAGCTGCATCTATTTTTGTTTGTGCTGTCGCTTATAAAGATAATAAAATTTTATCAGCCATACTATTACTCACAAGTTGGGGTTTTCATCATTCAATGCATCTCTGTATATTGGCTTTCATAGTGGTTTCGCTTTATAAGAATACTAAATTTTATTCTCTATTTTGGATTTTCTGTTTGCTGGTCGCGATAATGCACATTTCCTATTTTCAAAATCTTTTTGCAGGATTGACGGATGAAAAAAGTGCGAGATACTTGACTGATGAAGAAGGATGGATGACCGGTATGAGATACGATTTTGTATTATATAGTTTTATGCCAATCCTGTTGGGGTGGTATTACAGGTTTAGGAAAAAAGTTGAAGACGTGGAGTATGATTTTCTGTTGAACTTGTATATGCTTATAAATGGATTGTGGCTACTTTGTATGTATGCAAACTTTACAAATCGGATTGCTGCCCTTTCGTGGCTTTTATATCCGATAGTATTGATATATCCTTATTTTTCAGTAAATATTCAGATTAAAAATAAAAATAAAACATTCTCTGTAGTTATGGCTGTGCATTTACTTTTTACGTTGTTTATGGCAGTCGTATATTATTAAAAATCTTACATTTATTGGTATGTCAAACAAAGATTTAAGCCTAACTTTTAGGACTTTCAAGCATTTGGGAATTATTCACGATGAAAAGAAATATGGTAGAATTTCGCTTTTTTCAATAATAGGTCATGCCTTAAAATCTCTTAAGATTATCATTTGTTTTAAGATGGCTTATAAGCCGGGAATTGTAGAAACAATATACTTTAATAAGTTTCGAGCTTACCTTTGGAGAAAAATGGGATGTCATGTAGGTAAAGGAGTGTGTATCGGACATTCTGTTTCTACAGATATAGGCAATACAGATCTTATCCATATTGAGGACCATGTCATTATAACGAACTGTTCCATAATTCTTTGCCATAGGCGGGACATGAAAAACTATCGAAAGTATGATAATTCCTACGAACTGCCTTACATCCATAACTCCGTGACTTTAAAAAGAGGTTGTCAAATCGGCATGGGTTCCATTGTAATGCCTGGCGTAACTATTGGTGAAGGGGCTATTATAGGGGCAAGGTCGGTTGTTACAAAGGACATTCCTGCTTGGACAATTGCAGCCGGGGCTCCGTGCAAGGTTATCAAAGAAATTAGTGAACGGGAGGATGTAAATGAATAGACATGGTTGTTTAGTCATATCATTGGATTTTGAGATGATGTGGGGATGTCATGATTGGGCAACTCCCATGGACTATGGGAAAAGTAATATTAGTGCAGTGCGCTCTGTCATTGACAAGTTGCTTGAATTGTTTAATCGATATGAAATACATGCAACATTTGCAACTGTTGGACTCCTGTTTTGTCAAGACAACGAAGATGCCATAAAACATCGGCCAGTGGAGTTACCTTCGTATTTTGACTCAAATTTAAGCCCTTTCAAAATTGATTACATAAATCGTATTAACGACCAAGATTTCTCTTTGTATTATGCATTGGATGTTATAGAAAAGTTAAAGATATGTCCGAACATAGAAATTGGTTCGCATACATTCAGTCACTATTTTTGTCAAGAAGAGGGACAGACAATTGAAGAATTCCAAGCCGATCTTGCAGAAATGAACAAAATTGCTTCCGAACACGGTGTTGAATTAGAGTCCATTATATTCCCCAAGAATCAGGTCAGTAAGAATTATATTGAAGCATGTGTTAATTGGGGATTAAAATATTATCGAGGTAATGCACTCAAATATTTCTCCCCAACTAAAAACAAGACGATAGCTCTAAAAAATCGTATTTGCAGATTGGTAGATGCTTATGTGAATATTGGTGGAAATACATCCTATCCTTATGAAAGGATTGATAGAAGTAAAAATCTTATAAATATACCAGCTAGTCGTTTTATTCGTCCGTTCATTCCCAAATTATATTTTTTGGAAAGGTTAAGGTTACATCGGGTGAAATGTGAAATTCGTTATGCAGCCAAACATAATGAAGTATATCATATCTGGTGGCATCCACATAATTGTGGTGCTAATCTTGAAAACAATATGTGGTTCATTGAAGAGATTTTGAAATGCTATAGTGAATGTCATCGTACATATAGTATGCAGTCATATACGATGAGAGAAATTGCAGATTTGTTGTTAAACCCCAAAAATAAAATATAATGCCGAGGATTTCAGTTTTAATGGGAATTTACAATTGTGCAGATACCCTTAGGGAGGCATTGGATTCTCTATATGCACAAACATATAAAGACTTTCAAATAATTCTTTGTGATGATGGTTCAAAGGATGAAACATATAATATCGCATCAGAATATGCAAATAGATATGACAATGTCATTCTTCTTAAAAATGATCGAAATCGTGGACTTAATTATACACTAAACCATTGTTTGCAATATGCAGACACGGAACTTATCGCAAGAATGGATGGTGATGACCTTTCAAAACCGGAACGTTTTGCTATACAAGTGAAGTTTCTTGATGAACATCCCGAATATGGAGTTGTAAGTACTCCCGGAACATATTTTGATGAAAATGGTGTATTCAGAATAAATAAGGGACAAGGAGAAGTAAAACCTAAAGATTTTATACGAAGTAGTCCTGTTGGTCATGCAGAATGTATGGCACGAACGGCGGTGTTTAAGAAAGTAGGTGGATATACTGTCGATGACAGACTGCTTAGAGTGGAAGATTACCATCTATGGTTTAAAATTTTTGCAGCGGGATATAAATTATATCAAATGCCCGAAAGTCTTTATTTAGTTAGGACCAGTTCGGCAAGCATATCGCGTCGTAATTGGAAAAGTAGAAAAAACGAAGTATATGTAAAACATATTGGCTACAAAATGATTGGTTTACCGTGGTATTATCAGATATTCACATTAGAACCCATTATCAAATATTTACTGCCACGTTCTTTATATGTTTATTTGCATAGAAGAAAGAACAATAGCCACAATCACAATTGATTCACCTTACAAAGTAAGGATGATAAAATTTAACTTTAATAAAATGCATAGAAAAAAAATAGCTTTCGTAGTGGCTTCCCCCGTAACAGCACGTGTTTTCTTGAAAGACCACATGACGCAATTGGTGCAGGAATATGACGTGCATCTTTTGGCCAATTTTTCCAAGGAAGAAGATAAAGACGAATTTGTCCAAATGGAAGTCTGTTGCCATTGGATTCCTATACAACGGAAAATATCTATTTGGAATGATTTGAAAACATTGTCGGTAATTTGCCAAATCTTTAAACAAGAGCATTTTGAAAGTGTGCATTCGGTTACTCCTAAGGCGGGGTTATTGACTGCCTTAGCGGGCTGGTTGGTAAGAGTTCCACATCGTATCCATATTTATACAGGACAGGTATGGGCAACACGTAGGGGAGTCATGCGTACCTTGCTGAAATGCATGGACAAAATACCGGCATGGCTCAATACGGATTTGTTGGTTGATGGCAAATCCCAACGTAATTTCCTTATTAAAGAAGGAGTGCTGAAAGAAGCAAACAGCCAAGTATTGGCTGACGGTTCGATAGCTGGAGTACGGTTGGAACGGTTTGTCATATCTGAAGAAGTGCGCAAACGTGAGCGGGAGAAATTTCGATTTACCGATGAAGATGTGGTTTATATCTTCCTGGGCAGATTGAATCATGACAAGGGTATAGAGGAACTGTATAAAGCTTTTAGCAAGATGGTTGAAGAATGCCCTCACGCTAAATTGTTGTTGTATGGTTCCGATGAAGAGAATTACGAGGAAAAGGTGCGAGACTATCCTGCTCTGAAATGTGACGAGAATTTCTTTTATCCGGGAATTACGCGTCAACCTTATGATGCTTTGCAATGTGGCGATGTTTTTGTTCTTCCAACTTGGAGGGAAGGTTTTGGTACAAGTGTACTTGAAGCTCAGGCATTAGAACTTCCTGTGATTACAAGTGATGCGTATGGGGTAGTTGATGCTTCAGTACCTAATGAAACCGGGATACGTTGTGGGGTGAATGATCCAGAGGGATTGTATCAATGTATGAAGTGGTATTATGAGAATCCGGCTGAACGTAAATTACATGGATTGAACGGGCGGAAACGTGTAGAAGATAAATTTGATAATAACGTGTTAACTGCTGCATGGTTACGATATTATCATGAAATATTGAACTAAAACTTCTAAATGTGAATTGATGAAATATTTGCGTCCCATTCGGTGGAAGTAGAAAAGATGGCTGCCAATGCTCGTGCGTTGATTGTTTCCCGCTATGAACAGCGAATGGTATGGGACGCATTATTGGCTGAATACAAGTCTATAATTTAAGGAGTAATCAATGTATAAACATTTCTTTAAACGGTTGATTGATTTTATCATCGTTTTTTGTGTATTAGCTGTGATTTGGCCGATATTGTTGGTTATCACCTTGTGGTTGCATTTTGCCAACAAAGGAACTGGCGCTTTTTTCATGCAAGAACGCCCAGGGAAAGGGGGAAAAGTATTCAAGGTAATCAAATTCAAGACCATGACAGATGAACGGGATGCTGACGGTAATTTACTGCCTGATGCAGATCGATTGACGAATGTAGGGCGTTTTGTCCGTTCTACTTCAATCGATGAGTTGCCCCAGTTGATAAATGTCTTGAAAGGGGATATGGCGTTGATCGGACCTCGTCCCTTATTGGTTCAATATCTACCATTGTATAGTAAAGAGCAAGCTCGTCGCCATGATGTGCGGCCGGGTATTACCGGATGGGCACAGGTAAACGGACGCAATGCGATTAGTTGGACGAAAAAGTTTGAATTGGATGTTTGGTATGTGGATCATTGTTCGTTTCTGTTGGATGTGAAAATCATCTTTTTAACGATAAAAAAAGTGTTTGTCCGGGAAGGTATTTCACAAGAGGGACAGGCTACGATGGAGTTTTTTACGGGTAATAATTAAACGGATATGTATTTATACGGTGCGAGTGGTCATGCTAAAGTGATCATAGATATATTAAAAGCGAATCATATAGAGATAGAGGGCCTTGTCGATGATAATCCGGAGATAAATAAACTGTTGGGTTATCCGGTTTTTCATGGGAAGGAAGATATTTCACCTCTGATAATAAGTATAGGCGATAATAAAATACGTCAGATGATCGCTCATAAACTGAATGTTGAGTTTGGAACGGCGATACATCCGTTTGCGGTAGTCTCTCCATATGCTACCGTACAGGAAGGATCGGTCATCATGCAGGGAGCGGTTGTTCAGTCTTGTGCTTGTATAGGGAAACATTGTATTGTTAACACTGGAACATCTGTCGATCACGAATGTGTGATAGGAGATTATGTGCATATCTCTCCGCATAGTACGCTTTGTGGAAACGTTCATGTTGGTGAAGGAAGTTGGATCGGTGCAGGAACGACGGTTCTACCGGGTGTCAAGATCGGAAAATGGTCTGTGATCGGTGCAGGTTCGGTTGTTGCCAAGGATATTCCGGATGGGGTTTTGGCTGTTGGAAATAGATGCAAAACGATAAAAACATTGAATATTAAAATGTTAACCAGTGTTAACGAGGGGGGG
>OGIE01004941.1_pt1 | contig 11924 bp, 10 predicted proteins | sample 1571581 | NCBI WGS metagenome assembly OGIE01 (sample SAMEA2582021, study PRJEB24529) | metagenome | biome: Human gut stool | place: China | collected 2011
GCAGGACATAAGGGGAGCGAATGGCTTTCAGAGGCTTAACGCACAGCTTAACTAAAGCTTTACTGGCACCGATGCGGTCCATATAAACAGCAAAACCGGCAATAGCCATAATGTTGAGACCTAAGCCAGGCAGACGACCCTTCAAGAGGTTTGTAAATGCCTGAGCAAAGTCAAACGCAAAGAAATTTGTGGAAGCTTTAGGAGCAACTGCCGGGACACCTTCTAGATATGCACAGAACAGCAACAGCAAGCCCAAAAGCAAGAGGATAATCGGAGGATAGTAGTTTTTAATAACGAAGTAGCTAACCAGCCCAATTGCAACCAGCGTGAGAAGTACACCAACCATTTTGCACCTATGGATTTGAGTTAATAATTATGTGGTCATGCTAGAACTTTAAAATTTTCTTGGGAATGGTGTAACCTTTTGTTAACTTGTTGTCCTTACGAAGTTTTTAAGTGTAATTCCTAGGATATTTTTTGTGATTTGTTCACCACAACATTGAAGGAAACAGCGTTGATTACGAAATCATTTCTGAATTATTTCATCTTCCCTCACCGGCAAAGAAAGCATTGCCGCTAGATTCTCATTAGAAAATTCGATATGAATATAACTCATATTAGTTATATTTTATTCAAAACGGGGTGCTCCCCTAGGATGAATACTAGTATTTTCACTAAGAAAATGTATAATAGGAGCCGTTAGAGAAGTACTCCTGAAGTTAACAAAGCCGCTGGCAAAGATTGTTCGCCGGCGGATTTTTTATGCCGGATTTCTGAGCTTGCTAAATTTTCAACCTAAAGATTTCATCCACGCCGCGACGTCATCAAGTTCTCTATTACTGATTTCGTGTTTCATGTCATACGTGTTAGTCTGGATGGGGTTGCCTCGATTTGCTAAGAAAGAGGAGGCTCTTTCGGATGCTTCCTGGGAAATGAACTCATCTTTAAGAGATACAGCCTGAAAAACCGGAATAGTCTTAGAAGCATCCGTAAGTCGACTGACAAGTGGTTCATCTAAGGGAAGATAGGAAGACAAAGCAAAAACTCCGCCTATCGGAAAGGGCTCTAAAAGGGCTGCTGTTAATGCAATGACGCCTCCTTGGGAGAATCCTCCAAGAAAGATATCGTCCGGACTAATTCCTCGCGCCATCTCTCTTCTGATCATGGAGCCAATACGCTGGGACGATTCAAAAATACCGTCTACATCTACTTCTTTTCGAAAATCACAGTTTTTAACGTCGAACCAGGCGTGAACAGGTTCTCCATTAAATTGTTTGACCCTGATAACGGATGCTGTCGGAAGGAGGAAAGAATAGTCATTCCCCAGACTCCTTCGGAGATATTCGGCAACCGGCTTAATAACGGAACCGGTCCCCGTCAATCCATGGAGCAGTATTACCTTTCTTGCGGCCTCCGATAATCCAACCTCTATAAGTTCTCCATCCATCGTGTTGATTTTCAACTCCATTCCAAGTTTGGGTAATTGAGGAGAAGACGCTCTTAGGGACCATCTTGGACTCATTGAGGATCTTCTCCATAGGAACTATTCTTTACCTTCGAGCTATCTGAATATTTCTCAATGTACCGCGGTAGGCAGAATAATTATTTTCTGTCGATCTAAAGGAAAACTCAATTTTCTCAAACTCCAAGTAGTCCTTTCAAGAATAGGCTATCCCCGACAGCTAGAATAGAAAAGTTGAAGTATGAATAATGAAAACCAAGGAGAAACTATGATCGTCCTGCTTCCGGATGGGAAACTCATCAACCTTAATCTTGTCTGCTTCACCGACACCCGTTCCTTCAAAGAACCCGTGCGTTTCTGCATGGTGAATGGAGAATCCGTTTTCTGCGAAATGACGGAAGATCAGTATCAGGCGTTGCTGCTCTCTTTAGTCCATAACGAGCCGCTCCACAAAGTTCTTCCCATTAAAGAAAAAGTCCAGAAGACCAAAATTGATTTCCGAGACTTCCCTTCTGTTTTGGAAGGTGAAAACTCTCCCGTCTGATTTTTCTGTTTCAAGGCAGCTTCAGTTGCCTTGACTTTTTTCAGGATTTTTCCTTAAAAATTCCGTTTTTTTCAATGAGGTACTTGTTTGTATCAAGGTCAGGCGCAACCGTTGAAATTCCCGTCTGTTGGATTCTTGCCTCATGGAAGTCCCGAGAAATAAGCGCTTTGTATCGGCCTTGTGCAAAAAAGTTCAACAAATCAAGCTGTCGTGGTTACAATTACGACTATTATGACGCTTCGTCGGTTAACTCAGAGGTCTCTATGAAATTACTTACCGTTGCCGCAATGGCATTTACGCTGTTGGCAGGATCTGTCAATGCTGCCGAACAACTGAATGCATATTCCATCATGCCTGAAAAATATGCTTCTAAGGTTTTCGCAGAATTCACAAAAGACACAGGCGTCAAAGTTAACTTCATGCGTTTCTCCTCCGGCGAAGCTTTGGCCCGTCTGAATGCTGAAAAGAAAAATCCTCAGGTTGACGTCATGCTCGGGGGCCCAGCTGACACTTACGCTGCCGGCGTTAAAGAAGGCATCTTCGAACAGTATCGCCCCAAAGACTCCGATGCCATCCCTGCAAGCCTGCGCGATCCTCAGAATCACTGGACCGGTATCGGTATCATTCCTCTGTGTTTCTTAACGAACACCAAGTTCTTAGAAAAGAACAAAATGCATGCACCGGAGTCCTGGAATGATCTCCTCGATCCGCGCTACAAAAACAACCTACAGATGGCCGACGCCCGTACTTCCGGTACGGCTACGGAACGTATCTACTCCCTCGTAAAAGTTATGGGCGAAGATCCCGCCTTTGCGTATCAGAAGAAGTTAAACGGCAATATCCAGATGTACACAAAGAGCGGTGCAGGTGGTGCAATGCCTATCGCTACCGGCCAGTGCGGCTCAGGTATCTTCTACATTGTTGACGCGCTTGACATTCAGCAGCAAGGCTACCCCGTCGTGATTACCTATCCGAAAGACGGTGTCTCGTACGGCATTGAGGCCACCGGCATCGTTAAAAATGCCAAGAATATGGATGCCGCTAAGAAATTCGTTGACTGGGCTGCCAGCAAGAAATTTGCTGACTTTATCGTTGCAAATAAGATTAACTACGTTCCGACACGCTCCGATGTTAAGACCAGCAATCCTCTGCTCGACCTCTCCAAAATCAATATGAAAGACGTTGACGTCGCTTGGAAAGGCGAAAAGCGCAAAGAGTATACAAATCGCTGGATCAACGAAGTCATTAAGTAATTCATTCACCGTTTTAACGTGATTTAAAAATTGTGGGGTTCTGCTTGATTAAGTCGAACCCCCGTTTCATTAGGAGTACTTAAATGACGAGCGGAAATAAGCAGCAGAGGGACCCGGTGACCTTGCTCACCATCTGCGTCCTTTGGCTCGCCATGGGCGTATTCGTCCTGTACCCGATCGTTCGCCTGCTGGCAATGACTTTCATTGTCGACGGTCATCTGACATTTGATAACCTCTTGCCGTTCCTCGCCAATTGGTATGACCGTCGCGCCATAGTCAACAGTATTATTTTGGCCTGCGCCGTAGGTTTTGCCGGCACGATCATCGGATTCATTTTTGCCTTTGCGGTAACGCGTCTGTCGCTTCCGAAATGGCTGACTTTCTTTATCAGCGCAGTCACGCTTCTGCCGCTGATTTCTCCCCCTTTCACATCAAGTATTGCATTAACGCTTTGCTTGGGACCCAACGGCATTATTTTGACTGCCTTAGGTCTGGAAAACTTTAATTTCTTCGGCTTCTGGGGAACGTTCATTTCTGAAACGCTGACCTACTTCCCCATTGCCTTTATGACGTTGTCTACGATTCTGATGAGAATCGATCCGAACTTGGAAGATGCGGCCTACTCCTTGGGTGCTTCCCCGTTCAACGTCTTCAAATCCGTCACCTTTCCTCTTTCAGTCCCGGGTTTGGCAAACGCCTTTCTCCTTGTGTTCTCCTGCTCCCTCGCAGACTTTGCAACTCCGCTGGTTTTGGGCGGCCACTCCTTCCCGGTTCTGCCGACGCAGGCTTATTTACAAATTACCGGCATGTACGACTTCAAGGGCGGCGCGGCTCTGTCCTTCCTGCTCTTAATCCCGGCACTTGCCGTTTATGCTCTACAGAATTTCTGGGTCAGCCGTAAAAGTTTTGTCACCGTCAGCGGTAAAGCCGGAGGAAGGAGCTCGATTAAAGGTCCGGGACCGCTCATTTCTTCGATTGTGGTCGGTACCGTTGCTTTTATTACGGCATTTGTTCTTTATCTCTATGCCATCATTCTGGTGGGCTCAGTGGTGAAAGTTTGGGGGGTTGATAACTCCCTGACATTAGAAAACTATCATTACGTCTTTACGTTCGGCATGAAAGCCATCAAAGACACCTTGCTGATTGCTTGCATCGGCACACCGCTCGGCGGGCTCTTGGCCGTGCTCATCGGCTACGTCTGCAAATGGCTCAAGATCCGCGGTCACAAAACACTGGAAACCGTTTCTCTCTTGAACTACACGCTGCCGGGTACGGTTGTCGGTATCGCATACATTATTGCGTTTAACGATCAGCCGCTGGTTCTCACAGGCACGGTTTACATTCTTATTGCCGCCTATGTGTTCCGGTACTCTTCTGCCGGTATTCGAAACGTCATTGCAGCCTTAACTCAGATTGATCCGTCTATCGAAGAAGCCTCTACAAGTTTGGGTGCCTCTTCGGCCTACACCTTCCGTAAAATCACCGTTCCGCTTGTCTTGCCGGCGGTTTTAACGGGTATGCGCTACCTGTTCATCCACTCGATGACCGCGATTAGTGCCACGATCTTCTTGGTTTCTGTGAATTGGACCTTGATAACTACACGTATTTTGGAATGTATGACCGAGCTTCAGTTCGCTCAAGCTTGTGCATTCTCCATCGTCTTAATTTTGATTGTCTTCGCCGCCTCTGCCTTTATGGCTTTAATGGCAAAAGTTCTTTGTCCGGTAGGCGACGCTTCCGGAGGACTTCGCTAAATGTCCGTATCTCTTACGCTTAAAAACATTTCCCGCAGCTACATTAAGGACAACGAAAAGTTTTTCGCCGTTCAAAACGTAAATCTTGAAGTTAAACCGGGCGAATTCCTCACGTTCTTAGGACCGTCCGGCTGCGGTAAAACTACCACTCTGCGCATGATCGCAGGTTTTGAAACTCCTACGGAGGGCCAAATCCTTTTGGGAGACAAAGACGTCACAAAAATCCCTGCCAATGAACGCGGCATGGGCTTCGTATTCCAGAACTACGCTTTGTTCCCGCACATGAAGATTTTCGATAACGTGGCCTATGGTCTGCGTATTCGCAAAGAATCTTCCGACCTCATTGCACAGAAAGTCAAAGAAGCGCTTGCTATGGTCGGATTGGAAAAAGCCGAGCATCGCTACCCTAACCAGCTTTCAGGCGGTGAGCAGCAGCGTGTCGCTTTAGCCAGAGTACTGGTTTTAAGACCGCAACTGATTCTTATGGATGAACCGCTCTCGAACCTTGACGCAAAACTGCGCCTGCACATGAGAACGGAAATCCGTAGAATCCAACAGGAACTCAAATTGACCTGCCTCTACGTGACTCACGATCAGAAAGAAGCTTTGACCATGTCCGATCGGATCATGGTGATGAACAAGGGCAAGATTGAACAAATCGGTACGCCTATGCATTTGTATGATGACCCGGCAACGCCTTTCGTTGCCGATTTCATCGGGCAGGCTAACCTTTTCTACGGCACGCTTGTTTCTGTTGAAGATAAGTACGGCCTTGTCGATGTTGCCGGCCGTAGGGTCAAAGCTCGAATGGGCGTCCTAAATCCTCCAAGAATTGGGGGAAAAGCGCTCCTGATCGTACGACCAGAAAACCTCAACATCGGCACCTCGGAAAACTGTCTGGCAGTCAAACTCATTAACCGCCTCTTTGAAGGAGACCGGATAGACTACCAATTCGAAGTAGTAAATGGTATCAATCCGAAACCTTACTCGATGTCAGTTCCTTTCCTCCCCGGCACTTCACTACTGCCGGAAGGCTCGACATTAGATGCTTCGTTTGTTCCGGATGCCGGTGTACTTCTAAACGGCGAATAACTTAAGCAACGATCACAGTTACGTCAAGCCGCCTCGTTTTTCCTGAGGCGGCTTGTTCTTATTCGGAGCTTCTGGAAGGAAAAATTATTAGTATCAACGAAGAGAACAGTTTCATAAATCTCTACAATAAAATCTCGCAATTGTGATGCACGCAACGGATTTTTTATGAAACGCCTAAGCTTATCTCTCGCTGTCGTTATTTTGGCCCTTTCTTCTGCTGTATCAGCCTCGGACTTCGAGGAAGACAAGCAATATATTTCCTGTCGTAAAGGAGCAGTCAATGATCGACAATTAACGGCTTGTCAAGAGCGGTTACTCGAGCGTCTTGATATGTCCATTGCAAAGGCACTTGATAGAAATATGACGCTGTTGGCAGAGTCGGAAAGAATTACCGCTCAGCGTTACCAATCACAATGGGAAAGTTGGCGTCAAAGTCACTGCGATTATTCACTCCGCAAACAAAATGATCAGCAGCATCTTAGCTTGGCCTGCTACCTCCAAGCTGCAAGAGAGCGCCTAGACATGTTGGAAGGTGAGAAGCTTGAAACAAATTCAAACTTTAAAGTTTGCTTACGGCGTGCAGGGAAAATAGAAAGCCACGAAATTCTCTGTCATCAAGAAGAGTATCAAAGACTTGAGCAAATTTTGTTCGGAACCGTCCAAGCCGCAGAAAATTCTAGCCCACAACCAAAAGCAGTATTGGAAGATCAACTTTTGTGGGAAAAAGACCTCGCTAAAAAATGTAAGCGCCCACCATTTGCCTCTATCGAACAAGCTGCTAATAACTACCAGTGTTTATGTAATGAAATCTATAAGCGCATTCGTTCTTTAACAGGTACTGCAGAACGCCCCGTGCGTTGACGTAAGAACAATTGACAATCTCCTTGTCATTTATGACAAGGAGATTGTCAAGAAATCGCCGAGGCGATTTGCGAGGACGTCTGTTTTTTCTCTTCTTTCGTCAGTCTCCGGAATCTTGTGAACGGATAAACTGATCGTTTTTGGTGAAATAAAGCTTTTGAGTCATCTGAATGCTGACCCAAGTCACGATCGCTGCTGTTGCAGCGATAGAAAAACAGATTAATAACTGATACCTGACAGCAGTTAAGGGGGATTCACCAGCTAAAATTTGGCCGCTCATCATCCCGGGGAGCGCCACGATGCCTAAAACCATCAACATATTGATCGCGGGAAGCATCGCGGCAGAAGCAGAAACCTGGACCGTTTTAAGCACAGCCTGCTGCTGCGTTGCCCCAAGCGCCAACAATGTCTCAATCTCCCCTGATCGCAATTCAAGCTCGCTTCTGAAACGTTCAACGCCCAAAGCAGCCGAATTCATAGCATTAGCAACAATCATCCCAGCTAACGGAACCAAGTAACGGCCTTCCCAAAGAGGTGTCGGACGAATTACAACAAATTCAAGGTAAGAAACCGTTAAACCTGCCCCCAAGAAAATCGCGGTAAACAGGATCCACCGATACTTTCTCCGACTTTTTGCATTCTGGAGACCGCCCAAGCGTTTTAAAGCGGACTCGGAAGCCGCCCCCACCATAAACAAGATAAGGGCAGCGAGCACCCAGGGGTCTGATTGTCGAAAAGCCCAAAGAAGGATGTATCCAACAGCGACCAACTGAATCGTACCCCTGACGACTCCGATAATTAACGACTTAGAGAGACCTAGTTTGTACTTCCAGGATAAAAACAGGGAGATCCCAACCGGTAATAAACCGATGCCCATTTGCAAGAGCGATATATCGTTTGATCCGCTAATTGCCATCTCTTCCTCCTCAAGCCTCTAGTCGTTTTCATCGACTTCATATGACCTATCTACGAAATCCATTCTACGAATCGACTTTCTTTAGGGCACGTATCTCAACTCAAAATCAGCACGTGTAAACACATGTGAACATGTTCACACTTGAGTTTTATTTTGAAAATATCTCGTCAAAAGCTTCTTCAACGGCTTCCTTGTCCACACGGTACGTTCCCTGAACCATTCCGTCTCGGCCTCCTCCACGCCCATTTAATTTGGCATTCAAGGATTTACTGAATTTCGGGAGTTCCGGATCTGATGACGCAATAACATAATTAAATCCGCCCTCTATCGGACTGAAAACTCCGATTGAGCTTTCGGGAAATTTTTCTTTCAGCATTCCGGCAAAACGTTTTAACTCAAAAGGAGACAAATCCTCTTCAAAAACTTTCACCAGACCGTTCCTAGACACAAGGCCGGAAGCCACAAACTGAAGATATCTTTCGGTTCTTTGGGCACTCTTCTGCTCTTTCGCTTTTCCTTCTTCAATGAAATTTGCCGCTGCTTTAGCAATTTCATGCGGCTTAGCGGAGAATAAAGCAGAAACCTTTGCTATCTCCTTTACCCTCCATCCGTAATCTCTCCTGGCCCGTTCACCGGCTACAAAACGAACTCTTGTTCCTCCTCGGTGTTTGGACGCATCCAGGATCTTGAACATTCCGATTTCTCCGGAACGACGAACGTGGGTACCGCAACAGGCACAGCGGTCGCATCCCGGAATTGTCACGATGCGAACTACGCCATGCAATTCCTTTTTACTGCGATATTCCATCGCCTCTAAGACTTCTTCAGTTGGGAACTCAATTTTGATATCAATATCCTGAGTGATCGCCTGATTTACCAGTTGTTCTAATTCAGGGATCGATTCCATCGGGATTTCACCGCTGAAATCAACGGTAATATCGTCCGGATCCATATGGAACCCGACGTTTTCCAATTTATATTTTTGGTGAACAAGTCCGGAAAAAATATGCTCGCAAGTATGATTCTGCATATTGTCAAAACGGCGTTCCCAATCGATTTTCCCAATCACTGTAGACCCAACTTCCAGAGGCTTGTCTATATAGTGAACAATCTCTGGACCGACCCTTTTTACAAAAATAACCTTAGCTTCTCCTAAGGTCCCCTCGTCAGAGGGCTGTCCGCCGCCCTCAGGATAAAAGGCGGTGTCGTCCAACACAACCTCAAATCCTTTTTTGCCCTCGCGACAGGAAGTAACAGTTGCTGAAAATTCTCTTGCGTACGGATCACGATAAAACAATTCCTGCATTGTTTCCATTGAATGTCTCCACTGCTTTTAGTTGGTTGCCGAAGATTATAGGCAGTCAAGAGAAAAGAAACTGTTTTGCAGAAAGCTTTCTCATCCTTGGATTTATTCTCACTTTTGGGATCGACCTGAGTTGTCTAGAACTTAAACCGCCGTCACCTTCCTATAATGATGAGCTAGGCAATGGTTTTATATTTTGAAAGATGAGTGCATCAAGAGACAAATTTCACTTTTGGGTCGGCATGAGCATTGTGATTGTGATCGCAATACTCATAGGTCTGCTTTGCACCGTCTTCACACCAAATTATTTCCGGCCTAAAACGATCGTTGAAACCTATTTCACAGAATCGGTAAACGGCCTTTCCCCTGGGGCACCGGTCAAATTCAAGGGCATCGATATCGGAAAAGTCACCGAAATTTCATTGTCGAGCAAGGTATACCCCGATGACCACATCAGTTTGTTTTCACCTGATGCGTCTGTAGCAGTCGTACGAATGATTGTCTACATAGATGAAAATCAGCTCAAAGAACAGCTGCCAGATCTCATTCAGAAAGGATTGCGGTTCCAAACGGAGTTGGCCGGAGTCACCGGAACAATTTACCTTGCGGCTAATTTTTTAAACCCGACACTTTATCCGCCCGAAATTAAAGATGTGCCTTGGAAACCGAAATATATCTACGTTCCGGCGACCATCAGTCTGACTAATGAGATTTTGGAAAATATCCAGCATTTCCTGGCAACGCTGCAAAACATTAAGACCAAAATTGATGATGTAACTCCGGATGCAGTAAAAACTCAGTCCACAAAGGAGCTCCTCACAACACTTAACAATACAGTCAGTATGCTGGATCCGGATAAACTGCACACGCTGCTCTCAAATGCAGAAAATTACGTCAACTCCAGCCATTCGATCCTCTCAAAAGTAGATGTTGCGCGCGTTAATTCATTGCTTTCAGAACTCACTAAAACAACGGAAAAATTAAACACTACTCTTCATGAAACTAAAGGATCGGGACTCGTTACTCAGCTGAATAAGACAATTTCCGGTGCGGACCAAGCGATTGTAGATAACCGTTATAACATCAGAGAGTTGATTCTCAATTTGAAGGACATTTCGGACAATCTCAAAATTTTGTCTGAGAGCCTCGCACAGGACCCGAATTTCTTAGCTCCCCGTCCTCACCATCCCTCTCCGGTCAGCTCAGAGCATTAGAAATTTTCTCCCGTACCTCCTAGTCATTGAAACTCACACAAACACAACGGGGAGCCGAAGCTCCCCGTTTTTCACTTTCTATCCGTTTTAGGATTAGAAGGTATGAGTCATGCCGATTGTGGCATTCCAGCCGCGGAGATCGTCTGTGTTATGCTTCAGAGCCTTCCCTGCTGTACCCCAAGCGGCCTGGGTATACATCAAAGTACGCTTTGAGAAATGATAGAAGTAAGCCGCGCCGATAGAGAGGGTGTTGAATTTATCTTCCAAGCCTGCTTCAGAAGCGTTCTTATTCTTACCGAAAGCAAATTGAGACTGGAGCATTACTTCACCGCCAAGTGCATTGGTTGAAGCAGACAGTGCAAAAGCGTGATAGTTATTCGCTTTTCCATTGTTGTATTTATTGTCCAAAGCCTTGCCGTCTAAGTCGTCTTCATCTTTTTGGAAAGTAACAAATCCGGGTAATGGTGCGTGCATCGCATACTCATAAGCACCGTACAGAGTGAAAGCTCCGAAATTATAAGAAGCACCGAGGTTCAACAATTGAGTTGTCTTATTCTTGTCGGCCTCTCCTTTGTAGTCCAAAGCCTCATAAATCAAATCAACATTCAGAGGTCCGTTGCCATAGGTCAGGCCGGCACCGTAGTAGTGCTGGTTGTAAGACCATTTGTTTTCATCACTGTCACGTCCATTGGAATACATGAAGGAACCCTGAAAACCGTTATATTCAGGAGTGAGGTAAATAATGGAATTGTTGTATCTGTCTGTCAGATAGAAGGCGCTATACATGCTGCCGATTGTCTGGAAAGATGTCGTATAGGGAGCACCGCCTAAAATGGAATATGTTCCGCAGTCAGAAGACAAGCCCCCGAAACGACCGAATGCAACTGTACCCCAAGTCCCAGAAAGGCCCAAAGCTGCTTCGCGGCTAAATGCCTTACCTTCCGAAGCTTCGTTACCATTGCTTAATTTGAAACCTTGTTCCAGTTTGAAGAAAACGGAATTGCCGTTTCCAAGGTCTTCAGAACCTTTGATACCCCAGCGATTGCCCATCCAGTTGCCGTTTGACATCTGAACTTTTGTGGAGTCACCGTGTAATTTGCTAACCGTAACGCCTGCATCTAAAACGCCATACAAGGTTACGTTAGAGGCTGCTGTTGCATAAGAAGTTGCAGCAAGAAGAGCAGCTGCTAAAAGAGTTTTTTTCATTGCGAATCCTAGAGAAGTAAGTTAACAACGCTTTAATCTTATAAATAAATGTTTCAAAATTTGGCTTTGTCAATAGTTTTTTAAACCTTTCAATTAAAAATTTCCGATCTTTCCGTTTTTAAAACGGTAATTTCAGGGTGTAACATCTCAGTAAAATCCCTCTTTTAGAGAAGAAATATAAATTGTTCGACCCCGTTCAGATAATTAGAATTTTCAGACTTTCATTATTTGCGAAATTTTTCTTCAGAAATGGGCTTCTAAAAGTGTCATTTCCTAAAAACGGTTGACTTCTTTTTGTTTTAAACCTGTGTTTAGTTGA
>OGIE01004942.1_pt1 | contig 11924 bp, 22 predicted proteins | sample 1571581 | NCBI WGS metagenome assembly OGIE01 (sample SAMEA2582021, study PRJEB24529) | metagenome | biome: Human gut stool | place: China | collected 2011
TGATGATGTATTAACCGAGGTTGTTACTGTATTGTCTTTACTTCCGCAAAAATAATGTTCCTCTACGATTACATTCGTAGAATACCGCTTATTTTTGTCCTTATCCTCCCACTGCTCTGTCTGTATCCTTCCGCTTATAGCTATTGGCTTACCTTTTTTCAAATATTTTTCTGCAAACTCTCCGTTTTTGCCGAAAGCAATACATATTATAAAATCCGCACTTGGTTCATTGTCTCTTTTAAAGCGTCTGTTTACTGCAAGTGTATACTTTGCTATTGCACAAGGATTTGCACCTTGTGTATATCTGACCTCTGGGTCTTTTGTCAGTCTGCCCATTAAGATAACCTTGTTCATCTTTCACCACCTCTACTCCTGATTTCTTCCTCAAATTTTTTATTGATTTTTTCGGTATAATCATACATTGCCTGAAGTTCTTCTTTGCTCATGTTCTCCATTTCGCCCAATATAACTCTTGGTGTTTCCTTATCTATATCAAAACAGCGTTTAATTTCTGTCATTCTTCTTCACTATCCTTTGTTTTTTTCTCTTTATCAGCATAAAGTTCATGGTTATATGCTGTCAGCTGACACACTTCGTATAAAGTCCTTAAATTGTCAAAGAAGTGTGTTTCTTCTTTTTCAACTAAGTTATTACGCATTATTATTCCTTTTATAATAAGACCGTCTTTTATTACAAGATAATCTCCATAAATTTTGCTTTTTCTTGAATAAAATATACTCACTCCGCTTGTTTCAATCTTAAAAGGTTTGAGATACTTTACATCTATAAACATTACCTCTCGGCTTGGCAATAAAAACGGAATATATTTGTGTCCTTCATAAATAATATCTATTTGCATATGTTCACAGGGTTCTTCATATAATTTCGGTGTATCCTCAAAATCAAGTTCAGCATATGTTGATGTATAATTGCTGTCTATAAGCCATTCGTTTTTTACGTTAGGCAAAACAGGCTTTATATTAATTGCGTCAAATTCTGTGTTCCCTATATTATAAAAAGCCGCCCCGTCATTCAACCACTGTTCACCATTATTTTTATTGTCTAAAATCTGCACATATCTATTACTTTTAAACGTATTTAAAACCTTATTAAAATCAATCTTTATCATTATTTTCCAACCTTTCTGTTTAATCCCAGTGCAATTCTGTTTAAATCACGTTCGTCAAAATATTTCGGGCATTTTTCTATCGTTGCAATCGGCTTTCCCCAGTGTGGGGCTCTATAACAGCCTTTGCCTAACATCTGAAAACGTCCGTCTTTTGTGTGTTCAAATTTTGTCTGACAATACGGACACCCATTACACTCAATTACCATATTTCACACCTCTTTCTATTAAGTCCAAAAACATTACTCCATTCCCTGTAAATCTCACTTTGTACTTTTCTGCCTCTGTTGCCGTCATGTATTTATGCCCGTAAAGGTTTTTCATGTCACGCCACACTGCCCAGGGAATAAAATAATAGCTGTCTTTTATTCCTGCACACACACCTACAAATGCACCCATTGAAAAATGCTGCTCCAATGCTTTTCTCTGTGTGTCCGTTATGATGTCCTGTTTCAGCCGGTCCGTTAACGTACACTTTGCTTCAAATATTATTGTTTTTCCGTTTTTCAGTGTGCCTATAAAGTCCGGCTGTGCATGAGCTGTAAACTGAATCAGTGCCGTTCCTCTGTTTCTGTCTTTTTTTAATACTCTGAAAGGTTCGGGCATCTTCTCAATTATTGCTTTCCCTCTTTCTCTGTAGTAACCACACGCCATTTTGATTAAATCCTCAAACAAATGACCTTGTGCATTGCTTTTCATTGCCGTTAATTTCTTATCCACTTTTCTTGTCACGCCCCTTCTTTTCCTCTGCAAATTGTATTAATGTATATTTTTGTATAAGCCGACCTGTAAAAGGGTCTACCCCGTTAAAGAGTGTATCAACATCTAAATAATATCCTTTTGGTATCCTCGGCTCTGGAAGCCACCTGTTAGCCTTTACCGTTTTTGTTTTTGTTTTCGGTATTATTAAATTTCGGCTTGGTGTATACCTCTGTTTTGATACTTTGCCTTCCTTGTGCGTTTTATCTGTCTCTTTTATGAGGTATTCGGCCAACTTTCTGTATTGTCCGCTTTCATCGAGCATTGCACATTTTATATAGCCCTGCCTCCATTGATTTTGGACTACTTCCAAAGTACCGCCACCTTTTATTCCGTTTATCACTATATGGTGATGAACATTCTTATTCTTGTATTCGGTTACAACTATGTATTTCAGTTCACCCCCTCTTTTTTTATATTCATGCCTTAACCGTCTAAGAAAATTGTTTAACTCTTTCTTTGCCTGTTCCACGCTCGGCCTGTTTTCATTTCTATAAGTGAGACTTATGTGGCAGCTGTATTTATCAAAATTGGCATTCAGCACTCTGGTTAATTTAATAGTTGCCCTACGCCTGTTATTTTTTTCTATTTCCTCTTTCGATACTACTCTGTCACTTGTTCCCTTTGCCTTGCCTGTCCGTTTGCTGAAAGACCTGTATACCTCTAATGTCTTTCCTGCCTTTACCACTGTCTTGAAATACATAGCCCGCCTCTTTCGTTCTTTCTTATATTTTTTGATATAGTCCTAAAATGAATGTCTTCATCAAGTCTTAAAAGCGGTATATAACCGCTTGTTTTTTTTCATAAGCTATGCTAAAATTGATTTATACTTAGCTTAGCCGAGTTGAATACAATAATTGTTTGTACAAGAAAAGCATGATGTTCACAGCACCATGCTTTTTTCTTCACTCTTTTCCTTTTTTGCAGGTGTCAATAAATAAGGATTTTCTTCTGTGCTTAAAGTCATTCCGCTTGCCTGTCGAACTGTGTTTATTATCCTGTGGCATAAATCCCAGTTGTAAGCGTTTACACTCTTTGCCTTTACACCACCTTTTATAACTCCCATTACCTTACACCCCACATTTTTTCGGAATTTTTCATAAATCTTTTCTTTTCAAGCTCTGTTCTTTCCTTATATGCTCTTATCGGCTGTGTTGCCTTTTTTCTCAAACTCTTTATCCTGAAATACTGACACTTAAAGTAAAAATAAACCATTACTGCTCCGGCAACTATAGCCACATTTGTTGAATAATCATTTGTTACCATTTTTATCCTCCTTTTCTCTCTTGCACCACTTTGAATAACTTGTGCAGCCGTATTCCCTGCATTTATAATCTTTTTCCTTTTCTATCCTGCAATAAAAACAAGGACAGGGGTCTTTATTTTTGTTTTTCACGTCTACCACCCTTATTTATTGAAATTTATTTTTATATGTTGCCCGATGGTTTTTATCTCGCTTCTACTCTTTAATGAGTAATAGATTCGAAAAAAATATCTATTTTTTCTTCCGGCACATAAAACGCCATTGCCTTGTAGTCTTCCTGACTGCATTTTTTTATGTATTCAATATCGCTTTTATTTAAATCTTTGTTTGATATTACATGATAAATATTGTTTTTATAATCCTTGTCAAAGCCTACTCCGAAAAAAATACTGCCCTTTTCGTTTTCTGCTATTTTGTTGTAAATAGCATTAAAGTCTTCTATGCTTAATTTAACTTTTGTACTTATTCTTATTGCTGTCAGCATTTCCTATCCCCTTCCTTTTGCAAAATACTCACGTTCCATACCGTTTTCAAATTCTATTGTCACTGAAACAGGCGTATTTAAACTTGCGAAAATTGTATATGCATAATCTGCCTTTACAATTTTCACTGGTTTTATATGACTCGCTTCACACCTCTTTGCGTCTTCCTCTGTGTCATAATCCACCCCACAGCATTCGCATATGTATTTAGTCTGTTTTTTCAATCAGTATCACCTTCTTTCAAAGACAGTTCTTTGTTATTTCCAAATGCTTTTTTGTAATCCGTCATTCGTTAAACCGTCTTATTGACCGTTTAATTTTTTAAGCGGTCAATCCTTTCTATGGTATTGGCTATATAGTTTAAAAGCCTTATTCCTTCATTTATCTCCGGCAGTTCCTCTATACTTTTCTTATCTTTAAGCTGATTTTCAACGATTTTGGCGTACATATTTGCTATGTTTTCAACGCTTGCTTTAAAATTGGCTAAGTTTTCATTTTCCTCTGTAAACGTACCAACTTTTCTAAGCGGTACCCGTGGCGGTGGCGGTGGTGGCATACGATATGCACACATACCGTCTATAGAACTGCCACACGCAATTTTTTTACATCTCTCTCCCGGTCTCGGACAACTCACTGCTCTACCCCTCCTTTTTTTACACTACTGCATCTTTTTCCTTACTATTCCCATCATCTTTTTCAAAGTATCTAAATTATCCCTTTTTAATAATTCATCTACAAAAACGGCAAACTCATCTATTTCCTTGTTTACTTCTTCAATTTCTTCGTCACTCGCTTCTTCGTTTTCAATTCTTTCCCAAAGTTCATCACTCTTTTTTACTGCATATATACACATCTCTGCCGTTTCTTTTAACTTTTCTCTCTCGCTTTTTTTCATTTAGCTCATCTCTTTAATTTAAATAATGTTTTTGCCACAACTCTTGTTATAATAAATTTGTCCAGAATTTAAGAAGGGAGGTGTGGCATATGTCTTTATACAAATACAGAATTGATTTTTCAAATCTTTCCGTTGAAGAAAAAGATTGTTTGATTAAAAAAATCGATTCTATTTCTTTCAACGGTTTACAATGGGATTTTGAACATCAAACTGCTGTTTTTTTCGTAGAAAATACTGCATATATTGAGTTGCTCAACATTCCTTACTATTGCAATTTGTATAAATATTAAAATCCGTTTTCATTCCCTCCGAGTCGAATATTATTTCGGCTCGGAACTTCTTATTTTCACATATTGATTTTTCTAAAAATTCAAGCCAATTTTTAAACGTGACTACCGCTTTTATAAACCCGTCTGTATCAACTCTGTTGTAGTAATCTAATTTTTCGTCCGGCATTTCTGTAGTTAAACTTGTTTTATACACTCTCTGTGTTTTAAAACCTGTTCCATGTTTTGCAAGAAGTTTTTCGTATTCCTCTGCCGTTATTTTTAAACTTGTTTCTTCTACAAAGTCATAAGTACGGCATTTAAGCGTTACCGCTATATCATTCCATGTATTACTCACTACTCTACCCCTCTTTCTATCTTGTACTTTTTTTAAATCCCTTTTATAATTTAAATATGCGAATTTTTAACCTAAAAAGGAGGAATTTAAAATATGGATTTTATAAATTGCAATCTTTCTTCTGCTGATATTGATACAATTATTTTTGCTCTTAGTGTTATCCCAAAATTACATTTGGAATACACACCCGAACAAGCCTTGCTCAATCAGGCATCTTGCACAAGTGCCGCTAAGAAATTACCATTAAGAAATATTCCATTTTCAGATGATGAACTTCGTGTTATTTCTTCTGCTGTTCAGGCTGTTGATATGATTAATCGTGGTTTACTTGCAGTTGAACCTTCTTTGAAAAAAGAATGTTCAAGCTATTTATTTACAATTAATCACTTATGTTCTTTATTTGATATAGAATAATGAATTACTATCTTTTTTCCATACCCGTGACCGTTTATGAGTGCTTTTAATTTTTTAAGAGCACTTTTTCTTTCCTCTGTATTCACTGTTCTCACCCCTCCTTTTTCTCATTCTCTTTTACCCAGTCCCACAGAATTTGTAATACCATTGCATTTACCGAACAACCTATTTTGTTGGCTTCTTTCTGCACTTTGTTGAATAATTCCGTTGGCATTCTCAATGTAAATCTAATTCGTTCATCTTTTGTCATATTTTTGACACCTCTCTTTTGACCTCATTATATATTATCATCTTTTTGGTGTCAATAAGATGTTTTGACATTTTCATACTTTTTCTTTATACTGACATCATAATGACGTATAAAGGTGGTGATTTTTAATGTCAAATAGTGACCCTTACACAAGAGACGACCAAACAAGATTTACTATGCGTATCAATTCCGAACTGCTTGACCGTGTCAAGTCTCAAGCTGTTCGCAATAAGCGTTCTGCCGCTAAAGAAATAGAATTTATTATTGAGCAATATTTTGAAAATATTTCCAAAGAATAAACATTATTAAATCCGTTATTGTGTACCCTCTCTTTTCCGCCTCTGCCTGTAATTTTTCTTTCAGCTCTACAGGGAGGCGGATTGTTGTCTGCTCTTTTTCCACTGCTCCCACCCCCTTACGCTGTCTGGTTTTCTTTTTCTTTCTTTTCCATTTCCTCTCTTGCTTTAAGCACCATTACACTGCACATTACAATCTGTAAACTTTTTTCGTCCAACGTCATCATATCGGCTATTGTTTTACCCATTTTTTCTTTTTTGTCGTTTACCATTGTTTTTCACCTCTCTTTAGTTTATATACCAATTATATACGCTTTATTTTGGTATGTCAACCATTTTACCAATATTTTTTTATTAATTTGGTTGATTTACTAAAAAGGTTGTGTTATAATATGTTTAACAAACATGAAAGGAGATTTAAATATTGGATAATATAAACGAAAGAATAAGGGAAGTAAGAGAATATTTAAAATTAAGTCGCAATGATTTTGGTGAAAGGCTTGGCATGTCTGGTGACTCTATAAATAATCTTGAGCGTGGTAGAGTTGTTATTAAAGATTTTATAATCAAATTGATTTCGCAGGAATTTAATGTTGATGAAAACTGGTTAAGGACTGGTGAAGGTTCAATGTTTACATTAGAACTTGATGAAGATACAGTGCTTGTTGAGCAGCTCTTAAATGAATATGACAACCCTTTATTCAGTGAAATTAAATCATTGGTTTTTAATATTATGAAAATTTACAATCAGCTTGACCCAAAATCTAAGCAGGTTATTGATGATTTTATTATTAAGCTGAAAGATGAACAAAATAATAAAAAATCTGAAAATGATAACTAAATTTTCCGTTTTATATTGAATCCCCTTAATTTTTTTAGTATAGTGAACTTACATACTAAAATTTAGGGGGTAATTTTATGAAAAAAGAAAAGCCAAAAAAGAAGGTAAGTAAAAAAGTTATATTCTTTGTGCTTTTATTTTGGGTAGTTATTATTATTAGTGCAGGAATGTCGTCTGAACAAGAAAAATTACAAAAAGAAAATAAAAATTCTTCGGCACAGTCAACCGCTCCGGTGGCTTCGTCCGTTTCTTCATCATCTGCTGCTGAGTCTACAGAGCCGGATACTTCCGCTAATGAAACCGCATCTGTCGATGTTCCCGAAGAAACACCGGGCAAAGCATATGCCGCCGTTCAGTCTGCTGACACTTCCGTTCTTGATGATATGGATATTAAAGTTTGCAATGTTAATGATGATATTACTGGTGACTGGCGTATGACATACGTTGATACTAAAGAGACCGCCGAAGAATATGCTATTGCATACTATAAAGAATATTTCAAAGCAGATACTGAACTTCATTTCTTAGTTAATCAACATTTAAAAACAGTGGCTGTTATTGACCAGCTTGGTAACTTTCTTGATGTTCGTATTTATGAGTATACCCTTGGTGAGGAATATTCAGCTGATACTATTGCAAGCGGAATAAAATACGGCGAATGGTACGTACATCTTGACACTGGCGAAATTCAGAAACTTGATTTTAGCAGTGATGATTAATTGAAATTTAATAGAATTTTATAGAATTTTATCTTCTGCTAACGTTCGAGAATACAAATAACTATTAAGGGGTTAAGTAACTCAATATTTATATTTGCCCAAGGAATGAATTGACTACGATGGCAGGCAGTTATCATTGCCAGCCATCTTCCTTTGTTACTGAGAGAATTTCAGAAGCCCATTATTTGTGGACGTCTTTTTCGTTTTCAATCATCGGTTTTTTGTAACCGAGTCCTCCGGCAAGAGAATTAAGGAGGATTGTGCTAATGCCCCTTTGTTCGTTCAGATAGTTAACAGAGGCATCATCAATACGATCTCGTCTTAGCTCAGTCATCGCACCTTGGTTCATAAGTCCCACTGCGTTTGTTTCTTCCTGTTCATCAAATTTCCTGTTGAAATCTTTCAATTCCTCGTTTAACGAGGTCGACAGGAGAGATACGTCCTCGGTTTTGTCTTTGAAAGAACCTGCTTGTTTTCCGATCAATTCTTCTCCCTTGCGCTGCATAGCTAATAAGGAGTTATCTCCATGACGTTTAAGAGCGTTTTGTTCAAGACCGGTTACTTGTATTTGTCCGGGACCTAAATGTCGGACATCTGCAGCGCGGTCGTAAGAATCTGCGGCAGCTGATGCGCCTAAATACTCTCGTTTATCTGAAGAATCAAAGAGAGCTTTAAGGTGAGATTCCGCAGATAAGTTGTCTGAAGACAGTAATTTCTGCATAACCAAGATGTCGTTGTTGACGGCAGTTTGATTCGTTCCGCTTAGGCTCTCTGACTGAGATCGAGAAGCAGAGAACGTCTCAGACAGCATTCGGCTCTGATCATTAGAGGTGCGATAGGCTTTATCCAAAGCAGCCGAGAAGTTTTCAGCAGCACGGCGCATCTCATCATTTGAAGTCGCGGCGGCAATTTCTTTTGCCGTACTCTTGAGGGCATGGTAGGCCTCAGCTTTTTGATGCTGGGTCGCGGCGTTTTGAGCACCTGTTGCAGTGTCTACGTACTGCTGGGCGGTTTTTGCTTCCAGGCCGATTCCCATTCCGGCTGCCTCTGCGGCTCCGAGAAGATGGGACATCGCATTTTGCACATGACGTGCAACAGGTTTTCTTTCGGAATCTTTGACCTGCGTCGGTACGGCTCCCAGTAAAGCCGGACTTTGAGCGGCGGCTAGGTTTAGAGCCTCAGGCGAAGCTGAAGAAGCTGCCTTGGCATCTTTGGCCGTTTCCTTCGCAGCATCTGTTGAGAACTGAGCTTCACCGCCTCCGGCTTGAAGTTTTGCGCCGCTCGTGAATGACAAGTTCTCGGAATTAGATAAGCCTCTGGATACGGTTGAAGATTCTCCTGAACTCTTCGAATAAGAAGATGAAGACGAACCGGCTGTTGACTGACCGGCACTCAGGCGTTCGGACAATCCTTGGCTCATTGCTCGAGCAAATTCTCGACTAACTGCATTTGAAGAAGAGGCAGCCGATGAGAGAGAAAGGGCCTGACTCTCAGAAGCAGTCAAAGTTGTTGCGGAAGAGGAGGCAGTTCCTGTCGTGCGGCTATGCGTTAATGCACCGGAAGAAGTAACACCGAGATCAATGGAAGTTCGAGCCATTCCTGTTACGGTTCCGGTCTCATCTCTCGTGACGGAGCCATAAGCTGTCTGAGATTTAGAAGCATAAGGATCACTCCAAGAGGAAGAAAGATCGGATTTATTTGCGGAAGCCGAGTTCATGGATGTATTTCCCATGGAGACGTTCCCGGCATTGAAGTTTCCGGCAGCGGTTTGAGCGGCGGCGCCGGAAGAAGCGCCTTGAGCAGGCGCCATTAAACCTGTTGCCATAGAGACAAATGCCATATCGCTGCCTTTGGCAAGTGCAAAGGCAATCACAGGGATCAAAAGCATGATGCTTCCGGCAATGGCTTGACGAATGATTCCGGCTGCCAGCAAGGTACTTCCGCCGAATTCTGCTGCAATACGATTCATCGGATTGGCGTCTACGGAAATCATCAGATAGTTAGCGACCGAGAGGAGCGGCGCCCACAGCTGGAACCAAATCAGCAACACGAAAAACGACCTAAAAACCGCGCCGGCAGCGCTTCCCGCGGCCACCATCAAAAGGAGCATTAAGGGGAAGGCGGCAATGACGATGAATTCAACGCAGTTGCGGATTTTAGGGAGACTGTGTTCTGCTAAACGCGCCAACGTACGGTAATTAATTTCGGACGTGAGATTGGCTTGAGAAGCGGAATATTTTGCGGCGAGATCCAGCGGAGCGCCGGCCTGCGCGGCGATGGACGCCATACCGCGAGGAAGAGCGGTGAGCATGACTGAATGCTTGAGACTCTGTTCCAGGGAACGAGACATACCCAGCAGCAGCGCTTCGCTTTGGGGAAGCGTGCGGCGAATGACGTCTGCGGGATCAATTCTTTCCGGCACTAAGACGGTACCGAGGCGCTTAGACAAGAAGTCTAGTTCGACGGTATTGAGGTACTGATCCAGACTTTGGAGGGCCTGATCGCATCTTTGGACGGTGCCGTCGGAAGAGACGGAAGAGCGAGCCGGATTGATCCAGCCGTCTGCGGAAATCGTGGCCCAAATGTCGCCTGAGTGGCTAAGCTCAGCGGCTTTATCGGGATGATCCAAAAGCTCGGGGCCGATGCAGTCGGCAATGACTCGATCGGTTAGGGCTCTGCCCTCCGGTGTTACCGGGCCGGCGGCCAAGAGACTATTTAAGGCACGCTGAGGATAGACCAAGCCGAACTTGGAGAAGCGCTCGGCGTCCGGCAGAGAAAAGGCGGTTTCGAAACTTTCGGTGAGAAAGTGTCCGATTTTAGAAGTGGCGGACGCAAAGAATCCGACGCCGAAGGGGACGTTGCTTACGACATAAACATCGGCGCTTCGTTCGTCATGAATGGCGACATCCACTTTAGGGACGAGCATTACAGAGTAGAACAGGACAGCGGCAAAAAGATAAACCTTTGAAGCTAATCCCTGCCACTTCAGAAGGGCGCCGGTAAGCGTCACAAGAAAACCGGCAAGTACCGCTGTTTTAAGCAGGCCTTCATAGGAACTTCCTGAGCAAATCGAAACCAAGGCTTCAAATAAGTCTCGGATTTGGCCTCCGTTCCAGTAAGCGTAATAGTCCATCACCATTAGAGGTTTTCTCCGAAGGAAAGGTTGGCCGCTAAGTCAGCGGCTAAGGCGCCTTTGACACTTCTTTCCAAGTGTTCAATCTGCGTAATGAAAGAGTGGGCTCGGCTCATTTGCTGAAAGACCGCATCGCTGCGCGATGCGATGTCTTTGCGAACTTCATCGATTCTCGCCTCAATGACTTTTAGGTGTTCGGCGGCAATGACGCCGGTCTGAGACGCAGAAGAGGCAGAGGCTGCGGCTTTGATGTCTAAAGACAAACGATCCATGGCTCGAATGACGGCTTCAAAAGCGGCTGCTTCGACATAGATGCGCATGATGTCCTGAGAAAAGCCTAAGTAACGATGAGACGCGGTGGCATTGATCAGACGGATTAAGGGAATCGTAGAAGACGAAGCTAAAAGCAGCATGTCGGCTTCGGAGACCAGGTTAGGGTCACGGCGCAGGATGGAGTTTCTGTAGTTAGAGGCTGCCTTCATGAATTCGTAGGGAAGATTGACTTCATCGAGCGTGGTCTTTTTAACCGTTAAGCAGCGATCATCTCCGTCTTCTTCGACACAGCGGAGACGGAAGGCTTCGCTTTCTAAGACCTGGGTATCGGGACGTCCGAAAAGGAAACCCACTAAGTCCTGTCCGGCAATCGGAATGGCTCGGGTGACGGTGTCTTTGCCGCTGCCTTCTCGGACATAAATGACGGTGCCGACGAGCGTCATCATGAGTTCTTTGAGCTCTTTGCTGTAGGAAGCATTAAAGCTGCCTCCGGAGAGCAGGGACCATGTGAGATTTAACTCCGGCGCATCGACCACATTTCCGCCGGAATCTTTACGGGTCGGCGCGTAATCCAAAACAGCGGCGCCGTCTGTGCGGGTCTTCGCATCGGCTTCCGAAGCATCGGAAACAATACCTGATGCCCGCAAAGCATTGCGGGCATCAAAGCCTGTCTTTTGAATCCATTGTTCTGCGCCGCTCATCTTTAAGAGGTTTTGTGCAGAGGTACAGGAGTCCTGGAACATGTTGGTGTACTGACGGATCATGTCACGGAAGCTGGTGACTTGTTCATTTAGGTCAGGTGCTAAAGACTGAAGAGCAAGCTGGAAAGCTAAGCCCGGAAGGGCGGT
>OGIE01004945.1_pt1 | contig 11921 bp, 10 predicted proteins | sample 1571581 | NCBI WGS metagenome assembly OGIE01 (sample SAMEA2582021, study PRJEB24529) | metagenome | biome: Human gut stool | place: China | collected 2011
CGTCAAGATGGTTTTGCAAATTTTATTGCAGTAAAGCAGTGATAGTAGGACTTATTATTTGATGCAACATAAAATTCAGCAGTTCTGCGATTGATACCATTCATTGAAATAGCGGTTGCTTTCCTCTTCATTGTGAACCCATTTTTTTGATGATTTGAAGGCATTGAATGGAGGACTGTACCCTCTCAGCGGCGTGATTTCCTGCACGTCTTTGACATTCCGATGCTGGATGATTTCAAACTCACTGCGCTCTGGAAGATATGCAATCACCTTGTCGGCGTGAATTGTTCCTTGATATACATGGCAGGGGCAGCGATAAGCAGGGAATACCGCCGTGCGGCGAACTCAATTCCTATATAGAACAATTGCACCGGTGAAATTGCAGAAGAATCTGAGAATAGCGGTCAGCAAAGAGAGAACAGTTGGATGCGCAAAAAAGTTAGCAACCCCTTCCACTTGACAGAAATCAATGGTTGTGCTATTCTAACCATGCTGTGACTGGATTGAAAAATGAGTCACAAGGAGGAAGCACATGCCAATTGCGTTTACTGCGGAGGAACGCACAGTTCTGACCGGACAATTGTTGGAAAGCGCTCGCCGCTTTGTCAAAGAGCAGAGCGCGCGCAAGGTTACGGTCGAACAGCTGACAGACAGCGTCGGCATTTCCAAAGGAGCGTTCTACCTGTTTTATCCGTCCAAGGAACACCTGTTTTATGCGCTGCTGCGCCAGATGCATACCGAATTGTACGGCCCGGCCATGGAGCTGCTGGAACAGCCTAAGGGCACGCCAGCACAGCAGCTGACTTGCGCCATTCTGGAAGGCTGCCGTGCGCTGGATGAAAGCGGACTGTGCCGTTTCTGGGAGCAGGATGCGCCGGAAATTCTGTGCGCCATCCCGTCAGAAGAATGCAGGGCTCAACAGGAGCAGGAATATGCGGTGTTCCGCCGGTTTCTGGCGCAGAACAAAGCGGCGGATATCCCGGAGGAACAAGCCATGAACGCCCTGCGCAGCCTGATTTTGACCGTACCCATGCGTAAAAAGCTGGGCGAGGATTATCCGCAGATACTGCTATGGATGGCCCAGGGCATCTGTGCACAGATTTTTGGTTGAAGTGTGCCATGAGGAATCATGGCATTTTTATGCACCTGAAAGTTAGAAACAGCTAACAATAAACGGAGGTACTCTATGAACCTGAATTCCAAAAAACTGACCATCCCGGATCTGATTTCTGTTGGTGTGTTCACCGCCATCTATTTTGTGCTGGTGACTATTGCCACCTTCAGCTGTGCGCTACTGCCGGGTGTTGGCAACATTTTGCTGCCGGCAGTGGCGGCGTTGATCTCTGGCAGCGTGTATATGCTGCTGGCCGCCAAGCTGCAGAAGTTTGGCGGCATCAGCATCATGGGTCTTGTCATGGGCCTGTTCTTTTTTATGTCTGGTCACTTTGTGTTGTCCTTTGCCGCCAACATCGTTTGCGGCGTGCTGGCAGACTGGGTGGCAAGCCGCAGCCAGTACCGCAGCAAAAAGGTGCTGCTGGCCAGCTATGTCATCTTTTCGTATGGTCTCACCGGCCCGATCCTGCCGCTGTGGTTCATGAAGGATGCCTACATCGCTAACCTGACCGCCCGCGGCAAGGATGCCGCCTACATCGATACGCTGTTTGCGCCCATCAACAACGGCAGTTTCGTTGCGGCTATAGCGGCGATTTTGGTCTGCGCCGTGCTGGGCGGGCTGTTCGGCCAGCGCATGATGAAAAAGCACTTTGAGAAAGCGGGGATCGTGGCATGAGATTCCGCATGGACCCACGTGCCAAGCTGTATTTGCTGCTGCTGGCCAACCTGATGCTCTTTTTCCATGTTGGGACTGGGGCCGAGGCGGTAGCGACCGGGTTGTTCCTGCTGCTGTTTTTCCTCTCCGGGCACACTCGCACCGGCATCCGGTTGAGTGTGGTCTACTTTGGCCTGCTGGCCATTGATCTGTTTGTGGTGCCGCTGGCAGGGGATGGCATTCTACTCAATCTGCTGTCGCTGGTGTCGGTGGGCATCCGCATGATGCTGCCCTGCATCATTACCGGTACGTATGCCTTTTCCACCACCACGGTAGGGGAACTGACTAGTGCCCTGCGGCGGATGCATGTGCCGGAAAGCGTCATCATCCCGTGCGCCGTTGTGGTGCGGTTCTTCCCTACTGTACAGGAGGACTACCACCAGATTCACAACGCCATGGCCCTGCGCGGCATCGCTGAGGGCAAGGGGGCTCTGTTGCTGCACCCGATGCAGTCATTGGAATACATCCTCATGCCGCTGCTGATGAACGGCAACAATGTCGCGCAGGACCTCTCGGTAGCGGCACTGACTAAAGGCATCGGTTTGCCGGGCACCCATACCTGCATGACCGAGCTGCACCTGACTGTGTGGGATTTCATCTACCCGGCACTGTGTACGCTGCCGCTGCTGTGGAATGGGGGTATACTGCTGTGAGAACACTGGTGGAAAGCAACAATGTTTCCTTTGCTTATCAGAACAGCACAGAACCGGCGTTGCAGGATATCTCACTGCGGATTCGGCCCGGTGAGTGCGTGTTGTTCTGTGGTCGAAGCGGCTGCGGTAAAACGACCTTTTCCCGCCTGCTGAATGGCCTTGCCCCGATGTTTTATCCCGGAGAACTGACCGGCAGCTGTACGGTGAGCGGTTTGCTGGCAGGGAGCGCAGCCATTGAGCAGTATGTACCACTGGTGGGCAGCGTGTTTCAGAACCCCAAAACGCAGTATTTCAATGTGGACACCACAGCAGAATTGGCCTTCCCCTGTGAAAACAGCGGGATGCCGCCCACAGCCATCCGTCAGAGAGTACAGGAAGTGGTGGCACAGTTCCATCTGGAAGCTCTCATGGATCGCAGTGTGTTCAAGATCTCCGGCGGCGAAAAGCAGCGGGTGGCCTTTGCAGCGGCCTGTATGCTTGGTCCGAAGCTGTTGGTGCTGGACGAACCCACCAGCAATTTGGATGCCGGGGCCATCCGGCAGCTGCACGATATGATCGCCGCAATGAAGCAGGTGGGCATGACCATTGTGCTGGCTGAACACCGCCTGGCCTGGGTGCAGGATGTGGTGGACCGCTACTTCTTTTTTGAGGCGGGGCAGCTGACAGCCGTCTGGACGGCTGCGGACTTTGCCGCCTTGCCGGAAACGACCTTGCAGAACGCAGGTCTGCGCGCCCGGGACCTGACTGCGTGTCGGGAGAAGTTGCGTCAAAAAACGACGATGCAATGCACCGGGGTGCCGATATTGGAAGTGCAGAACCTGACCCTTGGTTACCACAGGCGCAGCCTCATCCGGGCGCTTCCAGATATGAGCTTTGCTGCCGGGGAGATCGTGGGCCTGATGGGGCATAACGGCATTGGTAAAAGCACCCTGGCCAAAACTCTCTGCGGCCTGATGGAGCCGCTGGGCGGGCAGATTCTGTGGGAGGGCAAGACGGCCAACGCAAGGACCCGCCTGCACAAAAGCTTTCTGGTCATGCAGGATGTGAACTACCAGCTGTTCAGTGACAGCGTGCGGGAAGAAATTCTGCTGGGTGCAGCCCACCCGAAACTGGTGGATACCGTGATGCAGGCGCTGGGTCTGAACGGCCTTGCCGACCGCCACCCCATGAGCCTTTCCGGCGGGCAGAAGCAGCGGGTCGTAGTGGCAGCAGCCATGCTGAGCGACAAACCACTCATTCTGCTGGACGAACCAACCAGCGGTCTGGACCGTGGCAATATGGAACAGGTCGGGCGGCTATTGCAGCAACTCAAAACACAGGGCAAGACCATTGTGGTCATTACACACGATGAAGAACTGGCCGCCGACTGGTGCGACCGTATTATAGCCCTGCAGGATTGATGGCAAGTTGGCTTTTTCGTGCAACGGCAATAACGCTGAATTGCATGTCGCAAAGATGTTGTTTAAATGCTGCACTATTTTTTGATTTGCGATATAAAGGAGAATGGAAAATGGAATACCATGCAAATGACTGGCTGGGCCGGTGGCAGAATTTTGAAGCCTATCTCACGAGCAGTGATCCGTATCTGACCCGTGCATGGCAGGATGCCGAGACAGCTGCCGCAGCAATGCCCATGTTCTGCGGCGGAGTAAAGGTCTTCTGGCAGAGAGCCTGCGTGACCACTAGTCCGGAAAATCCGCACACCCTCGGCGGTTGGAACATCACTCTGGCGGTAGGGGAGAAACTTTGCATCGAGTGGCTGGACGAAGATGGCGCAAGTCTGGGCAAGGCGGTGTATCATCTGGAAAGCGTGTTGGAAAAAGGTCTGGAAGGCAAGGAAAACGCTCTGTTTGTGGCGGAAGATATGCCGGAAAACTGGCCATTCCGCTGCCTGTTGGCCATGGAACCCATGCCGCCCCGCACGGCCCGCCAGACCGGCGGCCTGCTGAGCCACCTGCACTTCCAGTATGCCAGCCAGCGAAACCTGCTTGTGGACCCGGAGACCCAGAAACTGCACAATCCCATGTGGTATGCCACCGTCTGCGATGGAGATGGTACTTTGCTGGAAAAGTGCAACATTGTGCGTGCGCTGCACCGCCTGCCCCTGTGGGCAGAGCTGCCGGAGAAATAAAAAAAGGGCTGTTGCACAGCCCCCCAAAAAGAAAGACCGAGGTAAAAGCCCCAAAAGGCTTTTCTTCTTTCTCCTTCATCATAAAAGCGATCCCCACAGTCCGTTTAACTCAGTTTTTGCGGCTGTGGGGGTTGCTTTTTCTCAGTAGCGGCAGGAAAGCAGTTTGTTCATGGTGAACCTCATTTCTATATCAAACGGTGTCTGTTCGAATGTCCTAAACCCTGCCATAAAACCGGTGGTTGATTTGTCCATTGGGCTTTGTTTTGCCCGTCTGCACATTTTTGCACACCTAAATAGCTGGATAACGGTTGCAAAGCATTGCACTGTATGCAAAGGCGCGTTTTGCGATAATACGATAAAAATAATGATTCTTCGAACTTTTGGAATTTGACGAATGATGCACCTTGGATTCTTTTAATCAGAGGGCCAGGGATTCGAGTTCCCTCGAGCGCACCAAAATCAAACGAAGAATCGCAAGATTCCTCGTGGGATTTTCTTTTTGTTCTCAAACTGCACGGTCTCTGCACAGTTTTCACATCACCGCCGGAGATCATCAGCTGGTAGGTGGCGCTGGAATGCCGCAGACCATGGAACACGATGCGGGTGAACTCCGGGTGCGTATGCAACAGCGTTGAATTGCAAATCGCAAATAGGCTGTTTGAATGTTTCACTACTTTCTTGCCTGCAATCAAGAAAGCACTTCTGCTAAATACTCTACATTGAAAATACAACCGTACACTGCTATAATAAAATTGTGATATTATCACCAAAAATTCAAGATGCAAAGCGTTTGCGATTGGCAAACATTCAGGAGGAACGCATGGTAACAGGAGCCATTAAAAATAAGGTAGACAAAATCTGGACGGATATCTGGGCAGGCGGCATCACCAATCCGCTGACCGTCATTGAACAGCTGACCTATCTCATGTTCATCCGGTCACTGGACGAGAAAGAGCTTGCCACCGAAGAGTTTGAGAACATGGCGGGCGAAAAGATGGAGCACATCTTCCCGGCCAGCGCGGCAGGGCAGTCTATGCGGTGGAGCCGCTTTAAGGACAAGGACTCCCGCGAGATTTTCCTGACCATGCAGCAGCGGGTGTTCCCGGCCATCAAAAAGATGAAGTATGGTCGTCTGCCGGACTTTGACGCAAACGGTGAGCTGGTGGAGATCGCAGACGACCCCACCCGCCCGGACGAGGGAAACACCGCCTTTGCGCGGTACATGGACGATGCCATGTTCCTGATCCCCACGCCGCAGGTACTGCAAAAGATCATCACCGGGCTGGAAGATCTTTACACCCACGATATCGCCGACCTTGATATGCAGGGCGACCTGTATGAGTATATGCTGGGCAAGCTGGCAACCGCAGGGCAGAACGGCCAGTTCCGCACACCCAAGCACATCCGTGACATGATAGTGGAGATGGTGCAGCCCACGCCGGACGACTTGATCTGCGACCCCGCCTGTGGCACGGCGGGCTTTCTGGTGTCCAGTGCACAGTACCTCCGCGCCCACTACGAGGACAGCATGACCTCGGAGCAGTGGCAGCATTTTGCCGGCCCGATGTTCGCCGGCTTTGATATGGACCGTACCATGCTGCGCATTTCGGCCATGAACCTGATGCTCCACTCCATCACGAACCCGGAGATCGACTACAAGGACAGCGTGTCGAAGCAAAACTCCATTTGCAGCAAGTACACCGTTTGCCTTGCGAACCCGCCGTTCAAGGGCACTGTGGATGCCGAGAGCATCAACGACGACCTGAAAGCCGTCACCAACACCAAAAAGACGGAGCTTTTGTTCCTTGCGCTCTTCCTGCGGATGCTCAAAACCGGCGGACGCTGCGCCTGCATCGTGCCGGACGGCGTGCTGTTCGGTTCCAGCAAGGCGCACCAGAGCATCCGAAAAGAACTGATTGAAAACCATCAGCTGCGGGCGGTCATTTCCATGCCCTCCGGCGTGTTCAAGCCCTACGCAGGCGTGTCCACGGCAGTGCTGGTGTTTACCAAGACCGGTGCGGGCGGCACGGATAAGGTGTGGTTCTACGACATGAAAGCCGACGGCTTCTCGCTGGACGACAAGCGCACCGAGGTGAAGGAGAACGACATCCCGGACATCATCACCCGGTTCCATAACCTCGACGCCGAAACTGACCGCAAGCGCACCGAGCAGAGCTTCTTTGTGCCCAAAGAGGAAATCGCCGCCAATGGGTACGATTTGTCCATCAATAAGTACAAGGAAACCGAGTATGTGCCGGTGGAGTACCCCTCGACTACGGAAATTCTGGCCGACCTGCATGAGCTGGAAATGGAGATCACCAAGGGTCTGGCAGAGTTGGAGGAGATGGTGTGATGGCGAAGTTGGGAGATATTGCAACATACATAAATGGATATGCCTTCAAACCACAAGATTGGTCAGACGAAGGTATTCCAATTATTCGGATTCAGGACTTGACCGGAAATTCGTATCAGGCAAACCGTTATAATGGTGAATACGCATCCAAATATGAAGTAAACGATGGAGATGTTTTGATTTCATGGTCTGCCAGTCTTGGCGTATACATTTGGCATGGAGAAAAGGCAGTATTAAATCAGCATATTTTCAAGGTCGTTTTTGATAAAGAAAGAATCTCAAAAGATTTTTTCGTACATCAGGTAGGTTTGATTCTGGAAAACGCTGCATCCGATGCACATGGCGCAACAATGAAGCATTTGACCAAGCCCGTTTTTGACGCGCTGCCATTTTACTTGCCACCGTATGAAAAGCAGTGCGAAATTGCAGAAGTCCTTGATAAAGTAACGAGTTTGATTTCTCTCCGCAAACAGCAGCTTGCCAAGCTGGACGAGCTGGTAAAGGCGCGATTTGTGGAGATGTTTGGAGACCCTGTTTATAATGAGATGCATTGGGAAACAAAAAGACTGATTGATATATGTCGGACCATTGTAGATTGCCCTCACTCGACACCGCACTATACAACAAAAGATACTGGATATAAATGTATACGAACTTCCGCTGTTAAAAAGAATAAAATATTATGGGAGAAAGTCGAGTGTATTTCAAAACAGGAGTATGAAGAGCGAATCAAAAGAAAACGACCCGAAAAAGGGGATGTTATTTACACAAGAGAAGGCGCAATACTGGGAATTGCTGCTGTAATTGACAGAGACTATAATGTAGCATTAGGACAACGTTCAATGCTACTATCGCCGGATATTTATCAATGTACACCGTGCTTTTTAAGCATGGCAATGAACTTTGATTCTTTTTTAGGAAAAGCACTGGGCGGAGTAAGCGGCTCTGCATCGCCACATATCAATGTTGGTGACATTAAAACACTTGAAATTATTGCACCACCGATTGAAATTCAAAACCAATTTTCAACCTTTGTGGAGCAGGTAGACCAGCAGAAGCAGACCGTACAGGAGAGCCTTAAGAAGCTAGAACTGCTGAAAAAGGCACTGATGCAGGAATATTTTGGGTGAGGAGAATTTTCATGGATTGGAAAGATGAGTTTTTAAGACTATATTTATCTGGCGAAGTGGAAGATCATAGACAAGCATTGGAACTTAAGGAGAAAAATCTGCCACAAAAACTTTATCGATTCAGACCTGGAAATAACATGAATTTTGTTCGAGATGAAATTCTGGGTCTGATATATATTCCATTTATTGGAGGCCTAAATGACCCATTCGATTCAAGTTCATTGATGTTGAGCTCAAGTTTAAGTGATTATTTTGATTCGATAGCGTACAAAAAGGCGTTTGAAAAAATTTGGGGAAAAGAATTACCTGAAGAAGTGTTTTCAAAAGAGAACTGGTTTGAACAACTTGTTGAACATTTTTTAAAAATGACAGATTGCTCTGATGGTGAAAAGAAAGCTACCAGAGATGCTATTCGTAGTACGGCGGAAAAACAACTTATAGAATTAAACCAATACTTTAATTATACTCTTCAAACCGCCTTGCGTGTTGCGAGCTTTTCAGAAAAGCTGACGAACCTTCCGATGTGGAGCCATTACGCCAATGAGCATAAAGGAATTTGCTTTGAATACGACATTTCAAAAATAGTAGATCCATATATAAAGAATCGTCTCTTTCCGGTGAAGTATGCTCCAAGCCTTCCAAATGCAATAGCACTTATGGAAGAGCGAATGGCAGAACATAAACAGCCGTCATTTACGTTATATGATTACTTTGCCATGAGCAAGCTGGATGACTGGGCATATGAAAAAGAATGGCGTCTGATTATAAATCTCGGTTTAGAAATGGTAAAGCAAGAAGATGCCGAGGGGAAATTGGCAGGTCAAGGAATGTTGCACTGGTTCGAGAAACCGTCTAAAATATATTTCGGAGCGAAGATTCCAGAAGCGCAAAAGGCAACTATAAAAGAACTATGCAAAAATCACAATATTGAAATGCGGCAAATGAAGTGTACCGAGTATGGGCTGAAAGATTTTCCTATGGAGTGACAGATTATACTGAATAGTTCGCACGATGGCCCTTGAAAGACCGTAATTGACAGAAATGACCCAATACAGAAGTATTTTGGGGAACTCCCCCAGTCGCCTAGCGGCGACAGCCCCCTCACGGAGGGAGCCTTTTGGCAAAGAGGGAAAGTTTCCGGCACGAAGAAAAGCCTCCCTCCTTGAGGGAGGTGGATGCGAACGAAGTGAGCAGACGGAGGGAGTTATTTGAGCAAACAGAAATTGGAGAAACCAGAGACAACTGTACAAGTAAAACAAGATTCATCATCAGAAAAGGAAAAGAAGGTGAATATAATGGAATTTCCTGGTGAGAATATAGCCGCAACGGTTGCCGAGAAAGTTTCGGATATCGTTATCGCCAAAATGAATATTAATGAAGAGAAAAGAAATCGTGAGTTTACCTATCAGCTAAAGGAACTCGAATTTTACAAAAGCGGATATGATAAGGAATTACGGGCACTTTTTGACTATTGGACGGATTTAGTTTGGCTTGCACAATTTAAAGATAATGAACTATTGAGCGAACAGGAAAGAAAACGCTACAACAAACAATTCGATGACATGATTAAAATAGATAAAATTGCAAAGAACAAGATTAATACAATCAAATATGGAGGAAATGAAACCGGACGAGTCTTAGCACTTCAGTCAAAGCTGCAACAAGCAAAATATAAAGACCAACCTATGCTGGTAATGGTTTATATGTGGTGCTCAATCATTGCAGTACTAAAAAGAGAAATTTTGGGTCAGACCATTAGCACAACAGATATTATGCAAATACTTATAACAAATTTGGATGAAAGCATGGATGAAATAAAAAAGTCTCAAAATTATATTTCCAAGGTGTATCAAGAAACTTACGGAGAACTGCCATATTGGACAGAATAAATATTGAAAAAGGAGAATTTTATGAATCCGTTTTATAATCAAATGTTTAATCCACAATATGTAAACCCTGATTATTACGCTATGCTTCAAGCACAAGCCGCTAAACAGTACCAGCAAAACCAGAGCAATGAGGTGCAGAAAGCCGTGAAAGCAACATATGACTTATGCGAGGCAGTCAACAAGTTGGATTTGGAGCATCAGCAGCAAGCATTCTATGCCTGTTTGACAGTCTTAGCTGCGGAATTGGGTTGGAAGTAATCGGTGAAAAAGTACAGATGTTCTAAAAGAAAGGAGCCTTCCCATGTCCAACTTCTCCTATCTTTCCGATAAACCCGAATATTCCCTCTTTTCCTCTGCCGCCATCGAGGCCGAGAAAGTGTTCTCCACCTCCCCGGCGATGTGCGCTGTGGGGTGCCGGAAGGCGTTGGAGTTGGCGGTGAAGTGGGTGTATGCGGCGGACAAGACCATCACGATGCCCTACAAGGACAATCTGCAATCCCTGCTGCATGAGGAAAGCTTCCGTTTTGCGGTGGACAAGGACGTGTGGAGCGTGCTGCCCAGCATCGTGAAGGCGGGCAACTTGGCGGTACATACCGGGCACAGCGTGTCGGCGGCGGATGCGGTGTTCAGCCTGCGGGGACTGTTCGATTTCATCCAGTGGGTGGATTACTGCTACGGCACGGACTATGTGGAGCGCTCCTTTGACGAAACAGCCATCCCCGGCGAAAAGGTAGCACTGGACGAAAAGAAGATCCGGGAGCAGGAAAGTCTGCTGGAACAGAAGGATGCCGAACTGGAAGCCTTGCGCAAGCAGGTGGAGAGCCTTTCGACGGCGTACACGGCCAGCAAACAGCAGAACCAGCAGTGCCGCACGTTTACCGCCGCCGACCTGACCGAGGCCGAGACGCGGCGGAAGATCATCGACATCGACCTCAAGGCCATGGGCTGGAAATTCACCGGGCCGGACGCCGATGTGCGCACCGAGTACGAAGTGGACAACATGAACGGCGTGCTGGGCCAGAAGGGCTATGCAGATTACGTCCTCATGGGCAAGGATGGCAAGCCGCTGGCGGTCATTGAAGCCAAGCGCAGCACAAAAGACCCCAACATCGGGCGCAAGCAGGCTCAGCTTTATGCAGACTGTCTGGAGCAGAAGTTTGGCCGCCGTCCGATGCTGTTTACCACCAACGGCTACACCACCTGTTTCTGGGATGAGCAGAGCGGCCCGCAGCGTGCTGTGAGCGGGGTGTTCTGCAAGGACGACTTGCAGAAGCTGATGAACCGCCGCGCCGAGAAAAAGCCGCTGGACACCATCGAAATTGACGATAAGATCACCGACCGCTACTACCAGAAAAACGCTATCCGGGCTGTCTGCGCCCACATTGCGCAGGGCTTCCGGCGCAATCTGCTGGTCATGGCTACTGGCACGGGCAAGACCCGCACCGCATCCAGCCTGACCGATGTGCTGAGCCGGGGCGGTCATGTGACCAACGTGCTCTTTCTGGCCGACCGCACCGCGCTGGTCAAGCAGGCAAAGGACGACTTCAAGAAGTATCTGCCCGACCAGTCGCTGTGCAACCTGTGCTCCTCCAAGGACGATAAGGCCGCGCGCATCGTGTTTTCCACTTATCCCACCATGCTCAACGCCATCGACAACGCCAAGACCAAGGACGGCGTGCCGCTGTTTTCGCCCGCCCACTTTGACCTTATCATCGTGGACGAGAGCCACCGCAGCATTTTCAAGAAATACCGCGCCATTTTTGATTATTTCGATGCGATTCTGGTGGGTCTGACCGCCACCCCGAAAACCGATGTAGACCGCAACACCTACGACTTTTTCGAGATGGAACACGGCATCCCCACCTACGCCTACGATTACGATACGGCGGTCTACACCGACCATGTGCTGGTGCCTTACTACAACTACGAGGTCAAGA
>OGIE01004947.1_pt1 | contig 11920 bp, 8 predicted proteins | sample 1571581 | NCBI WGS metagenome assembly OGIE01 (sample SAMEA2582021, study PRJEB24529) | metagenome | biome: Human gut stool | place: China | collected 2011
TTGCATGTGTTAAGCACGCCGCCAGCGTTCATCCTGAGCCAGGATCAAACTCTTATGTTAAAGTTTTGTTCCTAGCCAGTTCTTCTGGCTAACTCCGGTTTTTCTAAACCGGCAAAATTTGTCTTTTTAGCATTCGTTTCCGTTTGCTTGAATTGACTATGGGTTGTGTTTATTCATATCCATTGTTCAGTTTTCAAGGATCAATCTGCTTTTCAGCAGCGAAGATTATTTTATCAAATCTTCATTTTCTTGTCAAGTACTTATTTAGTACTTTTATTTTAACCACATTTGAACTCAGTTAAAATAAATGGCGGAGAAGGAGGGATTTGAACCCTCGCGCCGCTATTAACGACCTATCCGCTTTCCAGGCGAACCCCTTCAACCACTTGGGTACTTCTCCATAATGCTCTCAGTTCATTGTATGGTATTTAATTGACGGAGAGAGTGGGATTCGAACCCACGGCTCCTTACGGAATCACTGGTTTTCAAGACCAGCTCCTTAAACCACTCGGACATCTCTCCATGAAGTTTAGTTGCTTCTTCTTGCGCAGCGACCTTGACTATTATATCTTACCGACCAACGGTTGTCAAGCATTTTTTTCGCTTTCTTTCGTTTTTTCTTTTTAGCAACCTCAGCGTCATGTTTCCGTGTCGCTCGCGGTGATATAGATATTACAGGAAAAGTCGAAACCTGTCAACCCCTTTTTTCATTTTTTTGCTAAAAACTTTTTCTTACCTTATATATAAATTCTCCTCCGCTGCATATCGCTTACATGTAGCTTTTCTTTTTAATCCATGCTAAAATAGATTGACTTTCAAAATCTATGCAATAAGGAGGTACTTATGAAAACAGTTACAGAACGTTTTTTAACATACGTAAAGCATCACACCACTTCCGATGAATCATCCGATACCTTTCCCAGCACCAAGCGACAGCTTGCCTTTGCCGCTTTTCTTGCAAAGGAATGTGAAGCGATTGGTCTGCAATCCGTTTCTGTGGATGCCTATGGCTATGTGACCGCACTTCTGCCTGGCAATACAGCAAACGCTCCCACCATCGGCTTTATTTCCCACATGGATACCAGCCCCGATGCAAGCGGTGAAAATGTCCTTTCAAATATTGTGGAAAATTATGACGGCAAAGCAATCCCCCTCAATGGTACCGTTCTTTCTCCCAAGGAATTTCCTTCCTTAAAGGAGTATATCGGGCAGACCCTCATCACCTCAGACGGCACCACCCTGCTTGGCGCGGATGATAAAGCAGGCATTGCCGAAATTCTCACTGCCGCAGAATATCTTCTCGCACATCCCGAAATTCCCCATGGAGATATTCGCATTGCCTTTACCCCTGATGAAGAAATCGGCAAGGGTGTGGATTTCTTCGATGTGGACAAATTTCACGCAGATTTCGCCTACACGCTGGATGGCGGCCGCATCGGTGAGCTGGAATATGAAAACTTCAATGCGGCACGCGCAATCATTCGCATCAAAGGGAAAAATGTACATCCCGGCTCTGCAAAAAATGTCATGAAAAACGCCGCCCTCATCGGTACGGAAATTGCTTCTCTCCTGCCGGAACGCGAAACACCCGCGAAAACCGAAGGCTACGAAGGCTTTTTCCATCTCTGCTCCTTTGAAGGTGATGTCACCTCCGCAACCCTGAATTATATCATTCGTGATTTTAACGCAGACTCCTTCGCGCACCGCAAAGAGCTTCTGCGGCTGATTGTGGAACGCAAAAATGCACAGTATAATAACTGTATCGAATTGGATCTGCATGATGAATATTATAATATGCTCTCGCAGATTGAACCCCACATGGAAATTGTAAGCCTTGCAAAGCAGGCAATGCTCGACTGCGGCATCACTCCCATCATTCAGCCTATCCGCGGCGGCACAGACGGTGCGCGTCTTTCCTTCATGGGTCTGCCTTGTCCGAACCTTTTCGCCGGCGGTCATAATTTCCACAGCAATTATGAATATGTCCCCGTTCCTTCCATGGAAAAGGCAGTCAGCATGATTGTTCGTATCGCAGAACTTGCCGCAACGACGCTTGACTTTCAAAAAAACGTATGATATCATTTTCTCATATTATTTATGATAACAGCGATGATTGAGTATATGGGCAAAACTGGTTACAGCCGCAGAGAGCAGTCCGGTCGGTGAAAGGTCTGCAGCACAGTTTTTGTAAATTACGCCTCATGAGCTTTGTGTAGGAAATGACACAACGATTGCCCTACGTTACAGGGGCAGGAAGATGCTTGTCTTTTTGCAGAATAGGCATAAATTAAGGTGGTACCACGGGTTCTCTCGTCCTTTCGGCGAGAGGCCCTTTTTTATGCTTTTGCGCAAGGCTTCGCTGCATCAATCTATCCATCATATATCAGAAAAGGAGAATGTAACATGAACGCTTATGAAGTATTAAAGGAACGCGGCTTTATCGAACAGCTGACACACGAAGAAGAAATCAAAGCGCTTTTTGAAAAAGGCGGTGTCACCTTCTATATCGGCATCGACCCCACCGCGGACAGCCTGCACGTTGGGCATTTCCTGACCGTTATGGCTATGGCGCACATGCAGCGCTGCGGCAACCGCCCCATCTGCCTGATGGGTGGCGGCACAGGCATGATTGGCGACCCCTCCGGCAAAGCCGATATGCGTAAAATGATGACTGTCGAAACCATCGACCATAACGTAGCCTGCATCAAAAAGCAGCTTTCCCGTTTCATCAATTTCGATGAGGGCGAGGGCGGTGCCATCATTGCCAATAACGCAGACTGGCTGAGAAATCTGAACTATATCGAATTCCTGCGTGAAATCGGCACCCATTTCTCCGTAAACCGTATGCTTGCGGCAGATTGCTTCAAAACCCGTATGGATAGAGAGCTTGGTCTGTCCTTCCTCGAATTTAACTATATGATTATGCAGGGCTACGATTTCTACGAACTGAACAAAAGATACAACTGTATGCTGGAAATGGGCGGCAATGACCAGTGGTCTAATATCATCGCAGGCGTAGAGCTGATTCGCCGCAAAGCGCAGAAGCCCGCTTACGGCATGACCTTCAAGCTGCTGACAAACAGTGAAGGCGTAAAAATGGGCAAAACCGTTTCCGGTGCCGTTTGGCTTGACCCCGAAAAAACCTCTCCCTACGAATTCTATCAGTACTGGAGAAATATCGGGGATAAGGACGTTGAAAAATGTCTGGCTCTGCTGACCTTCCTGCCTATGGATGAGGTTCGCCGTCTGGGCGCACTGGAGGGCGCGGAAATCAATCATGCAAAGGAAGTCCTTGCCTTTGAGCTGACAAAAATCGTACATGGCGAAGCAGAAGCAACCAAAGCACAGGATGCCGCAAGAGCATTGTTCGGTAAGGGTGCTGCAACCGTGGATGCCCCCTCTACAGAAATTTCTGCCGCCGAATTTGCAGAAGGCATGGATATCCTGACACTGCTGACCACAATTAAGGTCGTTCCTTCCCGCTCCGAGGGCAGACGTGCCGTGCAGCAGGGCGGCGTAAAGCTGGCAGAGCAGCCCATAAAGGATATTGATTTCAAAGTAACCGCAGACCTCTTTACAGATGGTAAGCTGTTGGTGCAGAAGGGCAAAAAGACCTTCCATAATGTCATTCTGAAATAAGAACCATATAAAAAAAGAACCACATAAAAATAAGAGGTGTTTTTCACCTCTTATTTTTATGCTCTAAATTATCTGATTCTCCCAAAAGCAGCTTTTCCAGCTCCTTCGGCGTATGTACCAGCTGTGTCGCACCCGCCTGCTTCAGAAATTCCGCATCCCGAAACCCCCAGCAAACGCTGATGCAGTCCATTCCTGCGTTTTTTGCCGTCTGCAAATCCACCTCGGAATCCCCGATGTATAAGCAGTCCTCTCTTTTCACACCAAGCCGCTCCGCCGCCGTAAAGACCATATCGGGTGCAGGCTTGCGCCGAATCCCCTCGGCTTCTCTCTCTCCTGCCGCCGCATCAATGCAGCCGGGGAAATATCTTTCGCAAAGCCCCTTCACCGCCGTATCAAATTTATTCGACACCACACCAATGCGCAGGCCGCTTTCCTTCAGCCTTTTCAGCAAAGGCAAAATCCCCTCGTAGGGCGCGGTTTTGTCCGCCATGTGTGCCTTATAATATGCCTGATATTCCGCCAGACAAGCCGCAAAAACCGTCTCCTTCGTCCCCTCAGGCAAAGCCGACCGCATCAGAAACTCACTCCCATTTCCAAGAAATTTTCGGATTTCTTCTTTCCTCCGCAAAGGAAAGCCGTGCGCCTGTAAGGTCACATTCACACTGCTTGTTAGGTCATCCAGTGTGTTCAGCAGCGTCCCATCCAAATCAAACAAAATTGCCTGTTGTTTTTTCATTTTTTTCACCTCCGTCCGCTCCTATTTTATTCTTTTTTTCATTCATATTCAACAATTTTAACGCTAGTTATTTTGTATGGATTTTTTTTGCCCACCCCCTTGTCAATTTGTCCCAACAGGTCTATAATAAGACTTAAATAAAAAAGGAAACATTTTTATTACATAAAAATGCAGTTTTTTCTCAAAAACTGTCATGCTTTTTCTTTAAAGGAGGAATTCTTATGGCAAAGAAAGTATTGATGTTAGCAGGCGATTTCACAGAAGATTATGAAACAATGGTACCCTTCCAGGCAATGGAAATGTTGGGCTATCAGGTAGATGTTGTATGCCCCGATAAAAAAGCAGGCGATATTATCCGTACAGCAATTCACGACTTTGAAGGCGAACAGACATACTCCGAAAAGAGAGGTCATAACTTTGCTCTGACAGCAGATTTTGATGCAGTAAATACAGCCGATTATGCAGGTCTGTTTATCACAGGCGGTCGTTCTCCCGAATATCTGAGACTGACCCCCAGAGTCATCGAAATCGTACAGGAATTCTTTGCAGCAAATAAGCCTGTCGCTGCAATCTGCCACGGCCCTCAGATTCTGACCGCTGCCAATGTGCTGAAAGGCAAAAAGGCAACCGCATATCCCGCAGTTGGCCCCGATATCACTCTGGCAGGCGGCGAATATGTAGCTGTTGATGCTTCCGAGGCTGTTGTAGACGGCAATCTGGTAACTGCTCCCGCATGGCCCGGCGATTCCGCAATCACAAGAGAATTCATCAAGCTGATGGGCGCAAAATGGGAACTGTAATCACAGTAACTTTGTAATATCTTTTTCTTAAAATAAAAAAAGCAGGGAGGACTTTTCTTCGGAATTGCTCTCTCTGTTTTTATTTTGCCCGTTTCCCCGTGCCCTTCCCCTTCTGCTTGTACTTTCGCCATTTTTCCTTTATAATAAAAGATACGAAAATTTGAAACTGAGAAAGGAGAACTTCTTATGTCCAATATTGCATTAGAAGAAAAAATAAGAAATCTCTCTGCGGATTATATCTATCAGCAGGCAGTCGGCTCTCTGCTGCTGCTGCTCATGAGTGCCATGGAGGATGCCGAAAAAGGCGTAACCGCCCTCCCCTATGAAATCCCTGCTGATGTGCAGGAAATCAAGGAGGAAATCCAGGCATACCTCATCCGTCTGGAGGATCTGCTCGAAAGTGATGCCGCATCCCGCATAGTTGCACTGGAGGACTGCATGGAGCTGAAAAAACGTCTGCTTTCCATCTACGAAACCATCTACAGCTATTTCTCCCAGTGGAACATCATCTCCACGCTTGTCAGCGACCAGATTGCCCTGCGTAAATATAAGGAGGACGGCGTATCCCAAAAGCAGGTGGAATGGTCTCTGTTCTTTGCAGACTGCCACGCCTTTATGGAAAGTGCGGAAACTCTGCTTGAACAGAAAACCTACATGGGGCAGCTTCTCAAGTGTATCCCCCTCTATATGACAAGGGATAAATATTATGACACCGTCCGTGCCTCTCTGGATGCCGCTTTTGCAGGCGAAAGCAGGGATTTTATCGATGCTTCCCTGAAAGCCTTCGAGGGCTTTTGCAGTCCGCAGGAAAATCCCCTGTACGGCAAATATTTCCCCGAACTCGCAGAATGGATTGGACAGAAGCGCATGGTTCTGCCGCATAAGCTTTCCGATGAGGAGCTTGCAAATTTCTATGAGGAGCTCAAGGAAACCTTTGAAGCATTGGAGCAGATTGAGGAATATTTCTCCTGCATCCTGCATGATATCAATTCCCTGATTCTCCTGTTCTATCTCACCTATTCCTTCACGGACATCACAGAGGGCAGTGCCGCCTATGCCGATTTGTATCATATCGTCTGCGATTTCATCAGCGATAAGCTGACTCTGACCGAAAAAGCGGCTTATCTGGATACCCTCACAGAGCAGCTGGAGGCAACCGTTGAGCCTGTCATTGATAAAGCAAATGCCATCGGTAAGGAAGAATACGAAGCCCTGCAAAAGGCAGGCTCCTTCGCCGGCTTCTCCGAGGATACCAAAAAGGTTCTCATGACAGAGGAATTCATCCGCGAATGCTTCTTCGGTGATTTGAACGATGAATTGTTCCATTTCGATATCCCGGAGGAGCTTCCTGCCGCAACCGCAGAGGAAAAGAAGGCCCTCTTTGATGCGTTTATTACAAAAACAAGAAACCACTTCGACACCCTGCCTACCCAGACCAGAAAGCTGGCAATGCAGAATCTGACAGGTGCTTTGCCCCCTGTCTATACCGTCCATGATGTGATGGATATGATAACGGAAGCCATCGACAAAGCAGTCTCCGAGGAACAGAAGGTTCTGATTGTGGATAAGGTCGGTATGGTATTCAACGAAAACGGCTGGCAGTCCATCACCGAAGACTATGATGATGACTGCGGCTGTGGGCATGACCATCATCATCACCACGATGATGACTGCGGCTGTGGGCATGACCACCACCATCACCACGATCATGACTGCGGCTGCGGACATGACCACGACCATCATCACCACTAAGGAGGATTCGTATGTTTACCTTTAATCATTACAATTATAACGTGTTGGATTTAGAAAAAAGCATGGCATTCTATGCAGCCGCACTTGGTCTGAAGGAGGTTCGCCGCAAGGAAGCCCCTGACGGCAGCTGGAAGCTGGTTTATCTGGGCGACGGCAAATCCGATTTCACATTAGAGCTGACTTGGCTGCGCGACCGCAAGGAGCCCTACAACCTTGGCGAAAATGAATTCCATCTTGCTTTTCAGGCTGCGGATTTCGATGCTGCACACGCAAAGCATAAGGAAATGGGCTGCATCTGCTTTGAAAATCCCGAAATGGGCATCTATTTCATCAACGATCCGGACAATTACTGGCTCGAAATCATCCCGAACCACTAACGCAAAATCCCCTTGGAATTTCTCCAAGGGGATTCAAATTTTATTTTTCTTATTTTTTCAGCTGTGCCAGTCTTTCCTCCACCTGTGCCAGCATTGCTTTATATTTTTCTTCTTTCGCTCTTTCTTCCTCAATCACATGAGCGGGTGCCTTTGCAACGAAGCCCTGATTTGCCAGCTTCTTCACAACGCGGTCAACCTCTTTTTCCAGTTTGGTCTTTTCCTTTTCCAGACGTTCAATTTCCTTCGCAAAATCAACCAGCTCTGCCAAAGGCATGTAGATGGTCGCATCCTGAACCACAACAGAAACCGCATCCTCGCCAATGCCTGCCTTGTCTGCCTGCACGGTTACCTCGCTTGCATGTGCCAGTGTCTTAAAGAATACCTTGGAATGCTCAAAGATATACCGAACACCTTCGTTTTCGGAAACAACGTAAACATGTACCTTCTTAGAGGGCGCAACGTTCATTTCCGCACGAATGTTACGAATATTTCTTACTGCCTCTTTGATGGCATCAATTTCCGCTTCATTTTCCTTGAAGTTCCATTCCTCCTTGTAAACAGGCCACTGAGAGGTCATGATGGTTTCTTCCTCATCCTGAATATGCATAAACAGCTCCTCTGTAATGAAGGGCATGAAGGGGTGCATCAGCTTCAGTGCATTGATCAGAACCTGCTTCAGCGTCCACAGTGCCGCTGCTCTGGTGCTGTCCTCCTTGTTATACAGACGAGGCTTCACCATTTCAATATACCAGTCGCAATATTCATCCCAGATGAAATCATAAACCTTCTGTGCCGCCAGACCAAGGTCATATTTGCTCAGGCTTTCCTGTACTTCCTTCGCCAGCGTGTTTACCTTGGACAGAATCCATTTATCCGCAGAGGTCAGCATCAGGAACTTGGGTTCTTCGCCGTCCTCCATATTCATCATCACGAAGCGGGACGCATTCCACATCTTGTTGCAGAAGTTTCTGCAATTATCCAGTCTTTCCCAGTAGAAACGCATATCGTTACCGGGTGCGTTGCCTGTAATCAGCATCAGACGCAGGGGGTCGGCACCATAATTTGCGATAACCTCCAAGGGATCAATGCCGTTCCCCAAGGATTTAGAGAATTTCCGTCCTTGGTCGTCACGAATCAAGCCGTGAATCAAAACATCGTTAAACGGTCTTTCGCCAATCTGCTCCATACCGGAGAATACCATTCTGATAACCCAGAAGAAAATGATATCATAGCCTGTTACCAAAACGCTTGTGGGATAGAAGTGCTTCAGCTCCTCTGTTTCATGGGGCCAGCCCAGCGTAGAGAAGGGCCACAGCGCAGAGCTGAACCAGGTATCCAGTGTATCCTCATCCTGTGTAATATTCGCGGAGCCGCATTTTTCGCATTTTTTGGGATTTCCCTTCGCTACTGTGATATGACCGCAGTCCGCACAGTAGTATGCAGGAATTCTGTGTCCCCACCAAAGCTGACGGGAAATACACCAGTCGCGGATATTATCCAGCCAGTGCATATAAATCTTGCCGAAACGTTCGGGAACAAATTTCAACTCCTGATCCTGATAAACCTTGATGGCAGGCTTTGCCAGCTCGTCCATCTTCACAAACCACTGCAGCTTAATCATGGGTTCGATGGATGCATGGCATCTTTCATGGCAGCCTACCGCATGGGTGATATCCTCGATTTCAACCAGATAGCCTTCTTCGTCCAGCTGTTTTACGATTTCCTTTCTGGCCTCCAATCTGTCCATGCCTGCAAATCTGCCTGCCTTTTCATTCATTGTGCCGTCATCATTCATCACGCAAATACGGGGCAGGTCATGTCTCAGCCCAACCTCGAAGTCATTCGGGTCATGCGCAGGTGTAATTTTTACAACACCGGTACCAAATTCTCTGTCAACATATTCATCCGCAACGATGGGTACTTCCTTATTCAGAACGGGAACGATACAGGTCTTGCCAATCAAGTGCTGATATCTTTCATCTGCGGGATGTACCGCAACCGCAGTATCGCCTAGCATGGTTTCGGGTCTGGTGGTTGCCAGTCTCAGCTTTTCATCAGAACCAACAATGGGGTAATTGATATGATAAAAATGCCCTGCCATATCAACATGCTCTACCTCTGCGTCAGAAATTGTAGTCTGACACTCAGGACACCAGTTGATAATCTTTTCCCCGCGGTAAATATAGCCCTTTTCATACAGACGGCAGAAGGTTTCCAGAACCGCTTCGGAGCAGCCCTCATCCATCGTAAAGCGTACACGATCCCAGTCGCAGGAGCAGCCCAGCTTTCTCAGCTGGTTCAGAATAATGCCGCCGTATTCTTCCTTCCACGCCCACGCGCGTTCCAAAAAGCCCTCACGACCAACATCCTCCTTTGTCAGCCCTTCGGATGCCATCTTCTGCACAACCTTCAACTCTGTGGAAATGCTTGCATGGTCAATGCCGGGTACCCAGAGTGCGTTGTAGCCTGCCATTCTTTTCCAGCGAATCAGGATATCCTGCATGGTGTTGTCCAGTGCATGTCCCATGTGCAGCTGCCCTGTAATATTCGGGGGCGGCATTACGATGCAAAAAGGTTCTTTTGTTTTATCTACTTCTGTATGGAAATATTTCTTTTCCATCCATTTGTTGTAAAGTCTTTCCTCTACAACAGAGGGGTCAAAATTCTTTGCCAGCTCTTTCATAGTATTTCCTCCTATTTTTTTCATTTCACCGTGAATCAAAAAAAGCCTCCGTCCAACCAAAGGACGAAAGCTCGCGGTACCACCTTATTTCCCGTTTCTAAAAACGGACACTTTATCGTCTGTAACGGGACCTCCCGGCTTTGCCTACCCAGAAATTTCTTCTGAAATCCCCTTCAACAAAGCAACTCCAAAGCTACCTTCCACATTCTTTCTACAAAGGATTTTTCAGCCAATGAATCCTTCTCTCTGCGTATTTTGGATGTGTACTCCTCTTTTTCTCTGTCTTTCACAGTGTTGTTTTTCTTTCTATATCTCAAGATTTTATTCAATTCTACCAGTTTTGTCAACCCTAAATTAGTAAAAAAGCAAGAAAAAAAGACTTTTCTACTATTTTTCGAAAAGTCTTTCCTGTTTTCAACTTTAATTTTCCCTATCCTTGGGATAACGCGAAATATTCAGCAGCATCCCAACCATCGCCATCAAAAACAACAGCGAGGTACCGCCGTAGCTGATAAACGGCAGCGGCTGCCCCGTATTGGGAATCGTATTCGTTACAACGCCGATATTGATAATCGACTGGAAGGCGATAACCGCCGTAATCCCCGTTGCAACCAGCATCCCATAGCTGTCCTTTGCATTCATCGCAATGCGAATCCCTCGCCAGATCAGCACCGCAAACAGCAGAATCACCAACGCCGCCCCGACAATTCCCAACTCCTCGCAGATAATCGCAAAAATAATATCGTTATATGCCTCCGGAATAAAGGTTTTCTGTCGGCTCTGCCCCAGTCCAAGTCCAAATAAGCCGCCGGATGCCAGTGCATACAGCGACTGAATCGTCTGGAAGCCATCGCCTGTCGGGTCTGCCCAGGGGTCAAGCCATGTCTTGATACGGGTCAGTCTGTAGCGAAACTTGGGAATCGCTACAGCAAGACCGCAAAGAGGAATTGCCCCTGCGATTGCCGCCCCGAAATACCAAACACGCGGGCTTGCCACAAACAGAATCGTTGCACCCATCAGCCCAACCAGCAGCGCGGAGGAAAAGTTCGATATTGCAATCAGCGCCACAGGCAGCAGCAGCACACAGCACGCCTTGAAGAACCCCTTCAGATTTGCCAGCTCCTTCCGATGCTCAATCACATAAGAGGAAAGAAATAGAATCACGGCAATCTTCGTAAACTCCGAAGGCTGAAAGGAAAGCGAGCCAATCCCCAGCCACCGCTTCTGCCCGCCTGCCTCTGTCCCGACAAAGGGCAGTGCAAGCAGGAACAAATTGGAAAGCCAATATGCTAGCTTTGCAAATCGTCTCCAGAGGGTATACGGAATATGCATCATGCCAACCATTGCCACAATCCCCAAAACCGCCCAAAGGCTCTGCCGCTTCAGGAAATAGAACATATCATTATGGAATCGCTCCGTTGTCATTGTGTAATAATAGCTAGAGCTGAAAATCATGACAACGCCAAAAAGCACCAGAATCAGCACGATAAACAGAACCGTGAAGTCATATCCCAACGGCTTTCTATACTTCCGCTTTGCGGTTTTCTTTTTTGGTTTGACATGACTCATTTTCACACCTCATTCCAGCGTTTTTTATTTCAGATATCCCCGAACCTGCTCCTTGAACATATCTCCGCGCTGTTCGTAGTTATCAAACATGCCCCAGCTTGCGCATGCAGGAGAAAGTAACACTGCATCTCCCGGCTGTGCTTTCTCGGCGCATACCTTGACTGCCTCTTTCAGATCCTCGCAAAGAATAATATCATGGAAGCCATGTTTCTCGGCAGCCGCTTTAATCTTCTCTTTTGTCTGACCGATCAGAATCAGATAGCGTACTTTTCCGTCAAAAGCTTCGATCCACTCATCATAGCTTGACTGTTTATCATATCCGCCGCCGATCAGAAGTGTCGGACGGTTCATCGCCTGAATTCCC
>OGIE01004949.1_pt1 | contig 11917 bp, 10 predicted proteins | sample 1571581 | NCBI WGS metagenome assembly OGIE01 (sample SAMEA2582021, study PRJEB24529) | metagenome | biome: Human gut stool | place: China | collected 2011
CAATGTTCAGCAGCTGGACGAGGAACAGCTTCCACTGGGGCATCACAACGTAGTCCACACCGTCGTTGATGCGCACAGCAGGCGTTTCGCGGTCGTCCGGGCCGAAGGTGTTGTCCACGATCTTACCATAGACAAAGTAGCCCACGATCAGGATCGCCAGACAGAGTAAGAAACTGATCATACCAGAAACCTCCTTTTTCTTTGTGCCAGAATCATGGAAGCATTTTCCATATTTTCCATTCATCCCGGCCAGCTTTCTGGGTCTATGTTAACATATTTTTCATAAAAGTGATAATATGCTTCTGGTATGGGGGCATATCAAAGGCCATATAGCCGCAAAGTTTTTTAGCCGATGTTTCGTCTCTTTTTTGCTCGATTTATCAGCAAAAAGACAGCCGCAGCGCATAAAGCGCTGCGGCTGTCGGCCAAATTCCTTTGCTTTTCGGTTTTTCCGCATTCCGATGTTTTGCCAGTTCTTAACCGGTTTCGGCGGTCATTTCACGGTCAGCGCCGCCTGCTTGTGCAGCAGCTGCACAAAGGTCTGCTCCTCCGGGCGCAGGGTCCCCCTGTCCGGATAGACCAGAACATCCTTCATGCGCTGGCGCTGGGCCGGGCATTTCCTGAGCACCAGATGGTATTGTTCCAGCGCCCGCTTTGGCATGGGCGAAGCCCACATATAGGCATTGGGCAGGTTCTGCAGGATGGAAAACTGGCTGCACCGCTCATACACATGGATGCGGCGGTTCGGGTTCGTATGCCAGCGCAGGCCGCTGTCCTCACCGCCGGGCAGCTGGAAATCACCGTGCAGGACTTCCATATAGCTGTTCAGCTGGGTGATGTCGGTCACTTCGCACTTTGCCAGCGGGCCTTCGCGGTTAGTCAGCAGCCGGTATTCAAACTCCATCACCGGCTCCCGGTGCAGGCCGTGACGGTCGCAGTAGCGGCGGTAATAATCCTCATCCTCCTCCGCGTAGCGCAGCAGGGCCAGATGATAGCCCCGCCGCAGTACATGGTCCAGTGCTTCCATGGTGCCGGATTCCCGGATATGCACCCGCAGCTGCTGGCTGTCTGCCATCTGCTGCAAAAAATCCACCGTCGCGTAGGAAGCGTAGGTGGCGTGGGGCAGCACCACCCGCAGCTCCGCACAGCTGCTCTGCCGGCTGCGGGCATCCAGATCCAGCCGGTCCACCTCGTCCAGCACCCGCTCTGCCTGCCGGATAAAATGCCGTCCCTGTTCGGTGGGGATCATGCCGGTGGACGAGCGCTCAAAGATGCGGATGCCGTATTCCTCTTCCAGATTCTTGAGCGCCTTGCTCACATTGGGCTGGGCCGCATACAGCTGCTTTGCCGCCGCGCTCACGGAGCCCCACTTGCGGATGGCCACCAGATAACGCAGTTCCGTAATATTCATGTGACTGCCCCCTGTTCCAAAAATCATTCCTATTTTATCAAGCCGGGTGGCCGGCTGTCAAGCCAAATGCGGTTGACGCGCCCCGCGCAGAGCTTTATAATAAAAATGCTGTATTTACAAAAAGGAGTTTAGCTGCTATGGAGACTACCTACCGCGTTCTGCGCATTGAAGAGCAGATGTATGGCTGCGAGGAGCTGCCCGCCGGTCAGCCGGTGCTGTGCGATGTCACGCTGGCCGATCCCGCCGGGGAGCGGTGCACCCTGCCCTACCCGGACAAAGAGCTCACCCGCCTTGGCATCGACGAGGGCAGCATGGTCGTCCTGACCGCAGACGGAACGCTGAAAAAGGCATAAACACAGGAGGGACACATGAAAAAGATCAAAACTTCTGCCCTGATCGGTCTGGGCGCACTGGGCATCCTGTTCGGCCGCAAAATGCCCGGCGTGCAGGTCATTGCCGATGAGGACCGCATTGCCCGCTACTCTGCCGAACCGGTCGTCTGCAACGGCGAAGCGTGCAGCTTTCGTTACGTCACCCCCGCCGAGGGCAAACCGGTAGACCTGCTTCTGGTGGCCGTCAAGGCTACGGTGCTGGAACAGGCCATTCAGGACATTGCAAAGTTCATTGGCCCGGACACCGTGATCCTCAGCGTGCTGAACGGCATCACCAGCGAGGAGCACATTGACGCAGCCTATCCCGGCCACACCCTGTGGAGCGTTGCCATCGGCATGGATGCCACCCGCACCGGGCGCACGCTGGTGTTCAATCAGGCGGGCAAGATCCAGTTCGGTGAGCGCAGCGGCGAGATGACCGACCGTGTGCAGGCCGTGGCCGACTATCTGGACGAGTGCGGCATTGCCAACGAGCCCTGTGGGGATATCCTTTACAAGCAGTGGAACAAGCTGATGGTGAATGACGGCCTGAATCAGGCCGCAGCCGCCTTTGACCAGCCCTACGGCGGCCTGCGCCAGCCCGGCGAAGCACAGGACATGATGCGCGCGGCCATGCAGGAGGTCATCCGGCTGGCGAACCTTGAGGGCGTGCCCCTGCCGCCGGACAACGATGTGCAGTTCATCGATGCCATGATGCCCACCTTTAACCCCGAGGGCATGCCCAGCATGCGGCAGGATGTGCTGGCAAAGCGTCCCACCGAGGTGGAGGAGTTTGCCGGTGTGGTGCGCCAGCGGGCCAAGAAGTACGGAATGCCCACCCCTGCCAACGACTTTTTCTACACCCGCATCCGCGAGATCGAGGCGGGATACGACCAGTAAGGAGCTGCCCATGCATACGCTTTATTTCACCCGCCACGGAGAGACCGTCTGGAACGTTGAAAACAAGATCTGCGGCATGACCGACAGCCCCCTCACCGAGCGGGGCCGCCAGCAGGCCCGGAAGCTGGGCGAAGCCGTCAAAGCCAGCGGGGCGCACATCGATGAGATCCTGTACTCTCCCCTGTCCCGCGCCGCCGACACCGCCATGGCCATTGCCGAGGCCACCGGCCTGCCCGCCCGGTGTGAGCCGCGCCTGCGGGAGCAGTGTTTTGGCAAATACGAGGGCACGCCCCGCAACGGCGGCGAGTTCCGCGTTTCCAAGACCCACTTCGCCGACCGCTACGACGGCGGCGAGAGCATGATGCAGCTGGCCCAGCGCATCTATAACCTGCTGGACGAGCTGAAGGCTGACACCGGCAAGACCTATCTTCTGGTGGCCCATAACGGCATCGCCCGGGTGGTGCAGTCCTATTTCTACGACATGACCAACGAGGAATACGCAGCTGCGGGCATCAGAAACTGCGAACTGGTGGAATACCATTTTGAGTGATGCCCACAGCAAGCGAACGGTTTAAAACGGCTCCGCGTGCGCTGCGCCATAAACAGCGGAAATATTATTTTTATAATTTGCAGTTCCGAAACGACTGCGGTCGTTTCGGAACTGCTTTTTCACCGATCGGGCCGTACCGGTCAAATGCATCTTTTCCGCTGCGCGACGGCCGCAGGCCGACAGCGGCAAGATGCCGTTTATCTCCACGACCTTCCCCGTGAAAAGTGAAAGCCAGAAAATCCGCAGATTTTCTGGCTTTCTTTCTATAAAAAATAATTTTTCCTCTGATATTGTCAGAGCGAAGCGGAGACAATTTTAAATCTGTCAGCCTTTATACAGCCCAAACAGCTTGAGCAGCTTCTGCCAGAAGGTCAGGGTCACAGCCGCCGGTTCCGGCTGGGCTGCTGGAGCCGGGGCTGTGATGGCAGTGGTCTGCAACGCAAACTGCACCGCGCCCACCTCGGTGTTCTCTGCCGAGGTGAAGCTCTGCACCTCCCCGCCGCCGGAAAGACTGTTCAGCAGGCCGTCCAGCTGGGCACCCATGTCGATGCCGGAAACGCTGCTGCGCAGCTCGCCGGTGCCGCCGGTCAGCTGCGATGCACCCTCCGCCAGCTGCGCAACGCCCGCCTTCAGCTGGGCTACACCGTCGGTGTAGGCGTTCAGGCCGTCGTCCAGCTGGACGTACTGGGCGGCAAGCTGGTTCACGCCGTCGGTGAGCACCGAGAGATTGCCCAGCATCCCAGTAAGCACACCGGCCAGCTGACGTACCCCGGCATCAAACTCGCCGTAGCTGCCATTCAGGGTGCTGCTGCCCTCGTGCAGCTGGGCAATTCCGCCGTTCACGGTGTCGAGATAGGTCTGCATGGCATCGATGTTGGCCGTAGACCCCTGCAAAAGCAGGATCACATCCTTGAGCTGCGGCATCATCCATACCATGCCCTGCAGCTGCTCAATGGCCTTGGCATTGCCATCCTTTACCACGTCAAGGTCAAGGCCGTTCTCTTTCAGGATGGCCTTGTAGGCTTCAAAGCTCACCTGCTGCTCCAGCTGTGCCGCGCCCTCATCCAGCCGGGCAATGCCGTCCCGGATCTGGGTAGAGGCATCCAGCAGGGTGTTCAGCTCGTCGGTGGAGGCAGAGATGCCGTTCAGCGCGGTCTGCATCTGGGTGAGGGCGGCACGCACCCGGGCTGAGCCGCCGGTCAAGGCACCGGAATTGCCGTTCAGGGTGTCGATGCCCGCCTGCACCTGCGCAATGCCGTCTGCCAGCGCGTTGGCACCATCGTCCAGCTGCACGGAACCGCTCTGCAGCTGTTCCAGCATCCCGGTCAGGTCCATATCCCCGAGGTCGAGGTTCAGGTTCAGCCGCACGCCGTTCAGGGAAACGGCATCCATGGCAAAGTCCGTCACATCGGCGGTGACGGTCACGTCGCTGTCCGCGCCCGGCAGCAGGATGTAGGAAAGCTGCTTTTTGCTGCCCACATTCGCCACCGTAGCGCCCGGTGCTTCAATGTTCCGGGCAAGGCCGGTGTCCAGACTCATGGTCACCTGCAGCGCGTAGTCGTCAAAAAAGCTGCCGGTGCAGTCCGGGTTGCGGCTCACCTGCAGCCGGATGGAAAGAGCACCGCTTTTGCCGCCCAGCTCGTCGGGGCTGATCTCTGCCCCGTCCAGCGTATAGGTCAGCTTTACCACCCACGGCAGGGCCGTGGCGGCATCCATGGTGCCCTCATAATAGAGCTTGCCGTCCTCGGTCACATGCACCGTGACCGTATCGCCGCTCTGCTTCACGGCATCGCTCGTGGTCATGTTGCGCACGGCAGTGTAGCTGCCGTGGTCCGCAACGGTGTCCCCCGCCTGCACGGAAAAGCTGTTCACGGCGTACACGCCGGTCACAGCACCGGAGGCCGTCAGGTTTGCATAAATGACCTCTTCCTTGGCAGCGGAGGCTGCTGCAAAAGCCGGCAGACTGCTGCCCGCCAGCAGGCAGCCTGCCAGCGCCAGCGCCGACACCCGGCGCACAAATCGATGTTTCATCTCGGTCAAGCCTCCTTCGGCTGTTTTTTCTTTTTTATAATGAGCGGGTCGGCCAGATACAAAAAGCCCGGCAGTGCCGAAAGCACGATGGCCAGCGACACCAGACTGCCCACGCCCAGGAAATTGCCCAGCTGGCCCAGCAGCTGGTTCGAGGAAATGGCTCCCATCAGGAAGCCCACCACCGCCATGGCGCTGCCAGTGGTGCTGACCGAGGTGGTCACGGCGGACACCGTGGCCGCAACGGCTTCTTTGCGGCCCAGCGTCTCGCGGAACTCCTGATAGCGGTCGGAGAAGAGGATGGCGTAATCCACCGTAGCGCCCAGCTGCACCGAGCTGATGATGAGGTAGGCAATGTAGAACACGTACTGGCCCCGGAAGTACGGGATGGCCAGATTGATCCAGATGGCGGTCTCGATGCTGAGCACCAGAATGATGGGCAAAAGCAGCTGGCGCTTCATGAGGAGCAGGATCAGGAATACTGCGCCGATCGCCAGCAGGTTCACCTTGACCATGTCGGCCGTGATGGTGTCCATCAGGTCATAGGTGCTCACGCCCTGACCGGCCAGATAATCATTGTCCGGGTAATATTGCTGCACCGTGGCGCGCACCCGCTCCACCAGCGCAAAGGCCCCATCGCCCTCGGTGTCGGCATCCACCGTAAGCACCATGCGGGTGTAGCCGCCGGAGACCAACAGCCCCAGCGTATCCCCGGGCACGAACTCCGGCGGAATGGACGCGCCTGCGTTGTCCACATAGGAAAGGATGCCGGTCACCTCCGGGATGGCGTGCAGTGCATCCGAAAGCTTTTGCTGCGTGGCGGTGTCGCCCTCCGGCACCAGTACAACGTAGGTGTCGCTGCGGCCAAAGGTCTCTTCGATGGCGGCGGTGTCCGCACCCAGACGGGTGTTCTCGCCAAACATGTGGGCGGCACCGTAGTAATACTGGTTCGAGTTGGAGGCCAGATAGCTGGGCACCATCAGGATGACCAGCACCAGTGCCATGGGCAGCATGATACGGGCCACAAAGCGGCCAACCTTATCAAAGCTGGGCAGCAGGGGCCTGTGGCAGGTCTTATCCATCCACTGATACGCTGCCAGCGTGAGCGCGGGCATAAAGGTGAACACGGTGACAAGGCTCAGCACCACGCCCTTTGCCAGCGCAAGGCCCAGATCCGGGCCGATCTGGAACTGCATGAGCACCAGTGCCAGAAAGCCGATGACGGTGGTCAGACCGCTGGACAGGATGGAGCCGGTGGATCTGCACAGGGCATCCACCATGCACTCCTCCGGGCTGGCATCCGGGTTTTCAGCCCGGCACTCCGCAAAGCGGTGGATCAGGAACACCGAGTAGTCCAGCGACACCGCCAGCTGCAGGATGCTGCCCGCCGCATTCGTCACAAACGAGATGGTGCCGAAGATGAGGTTCGTGCCGTTGTTGAGCAGGATGGCCGCGCCAAGGCCCGTCAGCACCAGCAGCGGCTCCGCCCAGGAATCGGTGGTCAGGATCAGGATGAACAGCACATACACCACCGCGATGGCGGCGATCTTTGCCACCTCGGTCACGGTGGAGTTGGTGGCAACGGCAGTGGACACTGCCGCGCCCTCCAGCGCGTTGCCCTCCCCGATCAGATCCCGCACGGCAGCCACGGCTTCCAGACGCTTCTCGTCCTCCACCGTCACGGTGAACAGGGCGCAGCCATCCTTATAATAGCTCTCCACCGTGGCGGTGTCCTGCATCTGCAAAGGCACCGTCACATCCAAACTGTCGTCCAGCCATACAACGGAGGACACTCCATCGATGGCGGCAAGCTTCTCCTTGTACTCCAGCGCCTGCGGCACCGTCACATCCCGCACCATGACCCGCATGTTGGGGATGCCGCCGGTGAAAGCACCGTTCATCACCTTGATGGCGGTGGTGGAGGGGGATTCCGGCGGCAGATAGTCGTTGATATCGTAATCCACCTTTACCTGACGCACAGCGAACACGCTCAACACAGCCGCCAGTGCAAACACCGCCAGCACCAGCCTGCGGCGGCGCACGATGGCGGTATAAAAACGTTTCATCAAAACAGGAGTTCTCCTTTCCGGATCCATAAAAAAACTTTTATCATTCTAACAGGTTTGATAAACGTTGGAAAGAGACAGTTTATGAATTTTGACCCTCGAATGCCGATTTTTTTTATTTTTCTGCCTTGACAACAAAAATAAATTCTGATATGCTCTTTTTCGGTTCATCGGAGGACCGTTTTCAACGTAATTTGAAACGGGCCGGATAAGATGCCGTGCAGACAGCGCCCCGCCGGAGGTTTCGTTGCCGTAGTGACGAAGCAGATCGAGGCCGGGCGTGCACTCACGGACATTTATCCGGCCCGTTTTTTGCACCTTGTGCAGAAAGGAGGACGCCATGTCCAAGCAGCGGATCCAGCTTTCCGATCATTTTACCTATTCCCGCCTTTTGCGGTTCGTGCTGCCCTGCATCGGCACCATGCTGTTCACCTCCATCTACGGCGTCGTGGACGGCCTGTTTACAGGCATCCAGGTCCAGAGAGACGAAGAATTCGGTCATGAGCGCGCTCCTTTCCGGCGGGGACGAGTCTTACCAGGGTTTCACGCCGCCGGTGAGCTGGGATACGGCGGAGAGGCCCTGCCGCAGGGCGATGGCCTCCAGACCGTCCCGGACCTTCAGGGGCGCGAAGGGGTCGGCGAAGCAGGCAGTGCCCACCGCCACGGCGGCGGCGCCGGCCAGCATCATCTGGGCCGCGTCCTCGCCCTTGGAGACACCGCCCATGCCCAGCACGGGGATCTTCACGGCGTTGGAGACCTCCCACACCATGCGCACCGCCACGGGGAGCACGGCAGGGCCGGACAGGCCGCCGGTGTTCATCCTTAAGATGGGCCGGCGGGTGTTCACGTCAATGCGCATCCCCCGCAGGGTGTTGATGAGGGACACGGCGTCTGCGCCGGCCTCCTCCACCGCCCGGGCGATGAGGGTGATATCGGTGACGTTGGGGGAGAGCTTCATGAAGACCGGCTTTTTCGTCACCGCCTTCACTGTCCGGGTGACTTCCGCGGCGGCCCTGGGGTCGGAGCCGAAGTTTTTCCCTCCAGCGTGGACATTGGGACAGGAGATGTTCACTTCCAGAATGGACACCTGCTCCACGTCGTTGAGCTTGGCGCAGTTCTCAGCGTACTCCTGAAGAGAGAAGCCCCCCACGTTGGCGATCACCGGCCCATGAAAGATTTTTGCAATGTTGGGTACCTCCTCCGCGATCACCGTGTCGATGCCGGGGTTCTGGAGGCCCACGGCGTTCAGCATCCCGGAGGCGGTCTCCGCGATCCGGGGCTGAGGGTTGCCCGGACGGCTCTGTGCGGTAGTGCCCTTCCAGGAGAAGCTGCCCAGAAGGTCCAGGTCGTACAGCTCTGCGTACTCCCGGCCATAGCCGAAGGTGCCGGAGGCGGGGATTACGGGATTTTTCAGCTCCACCCCTGCAAGGCGGACAGACAGGCTTACCATACGATTTCCTCCTTGTACAGAATGGGACCGTCCTTACACACCCGCTTGTAGCCGTTTACCGTGGGTACGGAGCAGCCCATGCAGGCGCCGAAGCCGCAGCCCATCCGGGCCTCGAAGCTGAACTGCCCGCCGGTGAGCTGGGGCAGGCCGTGGACGGCCTTCAGCATGGGGGTGGGGCCGCAGACGAAGGCGTAGCCGCACTCCGGCACGTGACGGGCCAGATCCGTAACAAATCCCTTTGTGCCCAGGCTGCCGTCCTCCGTGGCCACCATCAGGCGGCAGCCCAGCTTGCCGAATTCCTCCAGGTAAAAGGCGTCTCCGCCGGAGCGGAATCCCAGTCCCACTGTGGGGGCGATGCCCGCCTCCAGCATCCGCTGGGCCAGGCCGTACAGGGGCGCGATGCCGATGCCGCCGCCCAGCAGGATGGGGTGGGCCCCGCCCTTTGCCAGATCAAAGCCGTTGCCGAGACCCGACAGCACATCCAGCTCTGTGCCGGGGACGCACCGCACTAAGTCATGGGTGCCTTCGCCCACCACCCGGACCAGGAGCAGCAGGGCGTCCTTCGTCCAGTTGCAGATGGAGATAGGCCGCCGGAGGAATTTGCCGGGCAGCTGGATGTTCACGAACTGCCCCGGCGCCGTGATGGCGGAGGTGTCGCCGGACAGCACCAGCTCATAGGTGTCGGCGGTCAGCTGCCGGGCGTGTTCCATGGTAAAGAGGGATTGTTTCATAGGTAGTCCTCCTGACAGGGGGGGATAGGGGTCTTATTGATGTTGCGAGAGCTGGCGGTGTACACCAGATTCCCGTTGCAGATGGTCTTGTCCACTCCGGCGGTGACGGTCCAGCCGTCAAAGGGCGTGGAACGGCCCTGGGAGAAGAAAAGGGAGCTGTCGATGGCATGGGGCCAGTTCAGATCCAGCACGGTCAGATCCGCGATCTCTCCCGCCTCGATCTTTCCGCCGGGCAGGCGGAACAGCCGCCGGGGATTGACGCACAGGGCGTTCAGCAGCGTGGCGAAGGGGACGATGCCCGGCTCCACCAGCTCCGTATACAGCACCGGGAAGGCACACTCCAACCCCACGATGCCGTTGAGGCTGCGGAGTCCCCTAGACTTCTCCTCCGCGCTGTGGGGGGCGTGGTCCGTGGCGATGCAGTCGATGGTGCCGTCCAGCAGCCCTTCGATCAAAGCATCCCGGTCCGCGGCGGAGCGGATGGGGGGATTCATCTTGAACCGGCCGTCATCCATCAGGTCCTCGTCGCAGAGGATCAGGTAGTGGGGCCCGGTCTCGCAGGATACCGGCAGCCCCTCCGCCTTGGCCTTGCGGATGAGGGCCACGCTCTCCTTGGTGGAGACATGGCACACGTGGTACCGGCAGCCGGTCTCCCGCACCAGCTCCAGATCCCGATCCACCTGTTTCCACTCGCTCTCAGGGGCGTTGCCGGGGAAGCCGTTCCGCTTCGCCCACTCCCCGTCGTGGATGCACCAGCCGGGAGTCAGCAGGGACTCGTCCTCACAGTGGGCAGTGATGGGCTTGTCCAGCTGTTTTGCGAGTTCCATGGCATCGCGCATCTGGTCGGCGGACTGGACGCCTTTCCCGTCGTCGGAGAAGCCGCAGACAAAGGGCTCCATAGACGGCATGTCCGCCAGCTCCGCGCCTTTTTCGCCCCGGGTAATGGCCCCATAGGGATACACCCGCACCCGGCCGTCCCGGGCGATGGCGTCCAGCTCCGGCCACAGGTGCTCCAGGGAGTCCGGCACCGGATTCAGGTTGGGCATGGCGCACACCGCCGTGTAGCCTCCTGCGGCGGCCGCCGCCGTGCCGGAGGCGATGGTTTCCTTATAAGAAAATCCAGGCTCCCGAAGATGAACATGTACATCAACGAAACCTGGAACAATGACTTGATCCTGACATTCAATTACGGAAAAACCTTCCTGGGAAAGGGAGGGAGAAACGGAAACAATACGGCCTTTGGAAATGGCAACATCCACATTCTGGAAAGTTCCATCCCGGAAAACAGCCCCGCCGGTCAGCAAGAAATTCATGGGTACGCTCCTTCCTCTGCGTCTTCATTCGACATATTATCATAACGGAAAAGGAAGCAGTTGTCAACGCCTATTTTCTGGAGTTTTCCAAAAGCGGCGGCGATTGCCGCCGCCTCTGGAATCTTCCATCAGGGCCGGGGCGGACGGCAGGCCAGGCAGCCGGTATAGAGCCGGGAGACCTCAGGCCAGTCCACCAGTCGCCACCAGGCTTCGAAGTAGTCCGCCCGGCGATTCTGGTATTGGAGATAGTAGGCGTGCTCCCATACGTCGCAACACAGCAAGGGGATCAGGGGCAGCGGTGTGTCCTGGTTTGCGGTCTTTTGGACAGCCAGGTGCCCCTCGCCGTCTGCGGATAGCCAGGCCCAGCCGGAGCCGAATTGCCCCAGGGCCGCCTTGCGCATGGCCTCCTTCAAACCTGCCATGCCGCCGAAGTCCCGTACCACAGCGCCCTCCAGCGCCGTGTCCGGGGCGGAGACCGGCAGGGGGTGGAGGGTGCGGAAATACAGGTCATGATTAAAGACGCCTCCGGCGTTGTTCCGAACGCCCTGTCGCAGGCCATCCGGCAGTTCCTCCCAGTTTAGGCACAGCTTCCAAAGCGGCCAGGACTGATAGGCGGGCGTCCGCTCCAGCAGCTGGTTCAGAGCGTCCACATAGGCGGCGAAGTGCTTGTCGTGATGGAAATACAGCACTTTTTCGATCAGCTCCGGCGCCAGCGCGTCATAGCCGTAGGGCAGGGGCGGCAGGGTGAAGGGATAATGCTGTTCCATGTATTGCTCCAAGGGGATCATCCTTTCCGGCGAAGTGTCAAAGTCCGCTGTTCCCATCCTATGCAGAAAGGGAATCCCATATTTCCAAAAGGTGCTGCACAAAAACCGGGAGGGCGTTTCGCCCTCCCGGTCCGGTCTCAGCAGTGGCCGCAGGTATGGCCGCTCTCGTGGTGGCCGCAGCCGTGGTCGCCGCAGGTGTGCTCCTCACCGTGGTGATGGTCGCAGGTGGCTGCATCGGCGCTGACCAGCGTGCCTGCCAGCAGTTCTGCCACCCGGGTGTCCGCGTCGCCCTGGCAGCCGGCGTACAGCCGGATACCTGCCTCCGCCAAC
>OGIE01004950.1_pt1 | contig 11914 bp, 8 predicted proteins | sample 1571581 | NCBI WGS metagenome assembly OGIE01 (sample SAMEA2582021, study PRJEB24529) | metagenome | biome: Human gut stool | place: China | collected 2011
TCCTCTATCTCCACCCCGTTTCCGGCGGTTTTCAAAGTGTAGACATATTCCTTTCCGGATCGGAATGCCGCCGCCGGCATGACGAAGTCGTATGGATGTCCGCCGGCCACCAGCGCCACGTGCATGGCCGGACTGTCACCGGGATAGAGCAGCAGGCTTCCTGTCCCGGAGGATATTGTGCCTTTTTCCGGTTTTATCTCCAGTGAGCCCGTCAGAAGACTGTACGAAGCGGAGTAGCTGTAATCCGCCACTCTGACCGCGGTGACGGCGGCGGGCATTCTGAAAGTCACCTTCGAAAGAAGATGATACAGGGTGATGGAGGCGGAGGGTGCGTTCCCGGACACCATGGTCCTTTCCGAATACAGATAGTCTGTCTGGCTCCTTGCGTCCAGGCCCATCTTTCCGCCGCTGAAGGACGGGTTGTAAGGATAATACGCATATATGCCTTTATCCCCGTCCGACAGGGAAATCTCCGCGAATGTCCATTTCCCGGACCGGTTGAGGACTCGGATGTTGTCCGGATACAGGTTTCCCGCCGTATCCGTTACAAATATGCCGAACTCGCTGACGGACATTTCCTGCCCGTCATCACCACGTGCCGTGCAGGAGCTGATGGACATGACGGCGTCCTGCTCCGGACTGTCGTTAGGGCCGGAGCAGCCGCTGAGGGCTGCAACCGGCATTACAAACGTCAGACAAATAATGAGATGATTGAATGGTTTATCCATATTTATAGTTTTTAGTTTATGTCCACCGATACCTTTCTGTCCTGGTATACAGTGATTGACAGTTTCCTTCCGCTTTCGTTCTGGGTCAGCGTAATCGTGCCGCTACGGTCGGAAGTTGTCGGGTTTTCACTGACGGTTGCCGAGTTTGTGCCGGCACTGATCCAGGACACGTTGGCGGAAGCCGACCAGCCGATATTGCTGCGGGAGGTTTCGCTGCCGTTGGTGTATGTGATCTTCTGTGAGGTGACACTGTAGGTGACGGTTCCCCCGGTGGAGACGACGTCATCACCGCTGACGGCTCCGAGCGTGAATATGTACCCGTAGGTGATTACATCGGCGGGCTTTCCATCCTGATGGATTGTCACATGGCCTGATTTTCCTCCGTAACTTGCCGTATAGGTACAATTGCGGGATGAAGTGCTGCCATTGGCCGCCACTGTGACAGTCGTGCCGCTCCGGCTGAAGCCCGACGCGCTTCCTGACCATGAGGCGGATGAGCTCACATCCACACTCCGGTATTCTGTGGTGGTGCCTGTTATTATGCCGTTCCACTTCGTGTATTTCGGACGGCTTTGTGATGCTGTCGCACTCAGGCGGCTTGTGCCTCCGGATGAGCCGATACCGGACGGGCTGGCGGACACTGACAATGAGCCCGTGGTCCAGTTGCCGTACTCCGTTGTCTGACTGCCGGCGGACTGTCTGACCGTACAGGCGGCCGACCTGCCGTTTGAAGTGGCCGTGACTGTGCAGGACCTTTCAGACGCTGTTGTGTTGTTGCCTGCTGTCAGTGTTGTTCCGGACAGGCTGAATCCGCTGCCGGCTGCCGACAATGACGGTGTGGCCCTGTCTGTTTCCGTACCGCCGGAACCGCTGACACCGTTCCACGTCCATGTGCGGGTACGGGTTGCCGCCGCGCTGATGGAGGATGTGCCTCCGCTTGCGGCTATCGTGGCCGGATTGGCTGACACTGTCACGTTCCAGGCACTCCATGACGCATATTGCCTGTTTCCTGCAGACTGGGTGATCGTACAGCTGGCTGATTTACCGGCATGGGTTGCCGTATATGTTATACTTCGCGTGCTTGTTGAGGTGTTGTTGCCGGCGCTGACTGTTTTTCCGGACAGGCTGAATCCGGCTGCACTGCCCGAGATGACAGGTGTGGCGGTTTCCGTACCGGTCTTTACCCCATTGGTATATACGTCACGCGCAGCCGAGCAGGTCAGCGTTGACGTTCCTCCGGCGGCCGCGATAGTGGTCGGACTGGCGGATATGTTTACTTTCCAATCTCCGTAACCGGTTGTTCCGGCCGGCTGCTTGACTGTACAGGTCGCTGATTTACCGGCATGGGTTGCCGTGACTGTACAGGATCTTTCAGATGTTGTTGTGTTGTTGCCTGCTGTCAGTGTTGTTCCGGACAGGCTGAATCCGCTGCCGGCTGCCGACAATGACGGTGTGGCCCTGTCTGTTTCCGTACCTCCTGAACCGCCGACACCGTTCCACGTCCACGCACGGGTACGGGCTGCATCGGCCGTGATGACGGATGTACCTCCCGTGTTTGCAACCGTTTCCGGATTGGCCGATACGGTTACACTCCAGTCGCTCCAGGATGCGTATTGTTTTGCACCGGCATCCTGTGTTATGGTCAGGCTGTTATCCGATGTTATGCCGTTGTAACTGCCTTTTACGGTAATACTTCTGGCATTTGTCGTAGTATTGTTGACAGCCAGGACCTGATTCCCGGACAGGCTGAATCCCGTCCCGGTTCCACTGAGGGAAACCGTTACATTTTCTTTTTTATCAGGATCCCGGTGGTCGTTATAATAAGTGCTGAGAACGGCTGTGACAGCCTTGTTTCCTCCGGCAGCGGGTATGTTTCCCGCAGTTGTGCTGATTTGCAAGGTCTGCCGCGTGGTAGCGGAGGACTGTTGTACCGGCAGGATGTAAGTCCTTCCGGATTCTGCCTGGGTAAACAGGACCTTGCCGTTTCGGGGAGCGGTATTCAGGTTTTCCGCCACCTTTATTGTTTTGCCCGCCTTGTCCGGGGTTATCCAGACGTCTGTCGTTGAAACCGTGTAATCCAATGGACTCTCAGTGCCGGGCAATGGCTTCCCGTTTATTGAATAATATTTGTTTGAAACCGTTTCGTAGTTATAGATGCCGCCGGAATAGCCGCTGCCGATGGTTTCCGGACTGACGGTAAAGGTATACTGCAGCTCTTTGCCCATGAACGGAATTACGGTAGTATGCCCCGCAAGGAATTCTTTCTTTGCCGTAAGGGTGTAGTCCTTTTTTGTGCCGTCGGCAAATAAAAGGGTAAGGAATGTACCGTCGGCATCCCGGTCCTGCGCCGGAATGACCGCAGTGAATGTGCCGCCGTCATTATACATCCGTATATCCGAGGTGGCTCCAAGGGTATTGGCGGTGCCGGTTCCCAGGTTGATATTGGCTGTAGCCTTGGCCCTTTGGATGGTCACGCCGGAAAGTGCCTCTCCCGCTTCCGGCGTATAAGTGACCTGCAGCCGGGACAGCCGGTGGGAGAAGGCGAGCGTTATGACCTTATCGGTTGTTCCGCTCCTGTTGGCCGCATACATGAAGTCGGAAAGCGTGATGCCTTCCCGCTGGTCCCCCTGTATGCTGAAATCATAATCCAACGGATTGCCCATGTCTTCCCTGTAGGGGTAATAGGCATAATAATCCGTTTCATAGCCGGCGGCTATTTCGTTGGCGTCCCCGTCCGCCACGAACTGCGAGCCGTTCCAGACGAACCGCTTGTTGTCCGCATAGTTTCCGGACGTTTTCAAGGTTGCAGGCGCTGATGACATGCGTACTGCCGCATAGACGCCGATGGCATCCCCGGTCTCAAACGTTGTCTCGGTTGCCCGTGCTCCCCCTGCGTCAATTTCAAAGGACACGGTATCACGGCTGTGGATTGCGGTGCCTTCCTCATTCTCACAGCCCTGCAGGGACAGGAGGGTTGTCACGGCCAGCCAGGGGAAAAGGCTGTTTAAAATATTCTTCATTTTCATCGTTTTGTCTGATTATGGGGGATTGGCAGCCCCGATATGGTTTGTAACAGGGCGGGAAGAAAGGCTTCCCGCCCCTTAAAGTCAGATTACAGGTACAAGCTGGATTTCACCTTTCACATCGTCTGTCCAGGGTTCGATGGTCACACCGCTGCCATCGGCACCGCCGATGACCAGACCGTTATTCCCCAGTACGATGTCGTAGATATTACGGTAAGAGCGTTCCCATTTCGTTCCGGCCGGGAAGGTGAATTGCAGCTGCTTTCCGTCAATGGTGAACACGGCCTGCATATCCTTGCCCGCTGTCGCATCAACCGGAACGACAATGGATGAAAAGGATACGGCCTTGTCTGTCAGAGTGGCGCCGGCGCTGAATTCCACATTGCCTGCCGTCGTTTTTGTCAGGGAACCTGTTGAAATATCCATAGTGGCACGGGTATACAACGGAGTGGCGGAACCGACATTCTTCAGTGTGATTCCGGTAAGGACGCCTTCCTGTCTGTATCCTTCCGTTTTCTTCATGCGGAATACGACCTGTGAAAGGGCATGTTTCATCGTGATGTTCACATTACGGTTCAGGATGCTCGCCTTGGTGTCGCCCTGTCCGTACAGATGGTCCGTCTGGGTGGTGATGTCCACCGGAAGGGCGGAGGGGGTGGTCAGCGTGGCATCATACGGATAATAAGCGAACACCGTCGCCTCGTTCTCATCCAGCAGGATCTCTTCCGAAGTCCATCCGGCAGCTGAATAGGTGAAAGGGGTGTTGGTATAGACGGCATTCTGGTTGTACGGAGTGCCCAGAGTACCGTTGCAGACATAAAGACCCAGCTTGTCACCGGCTTCCCAGGCGGTCTTTTCCGCGCGGGAAACAGCGGGAGCACCGATGTTGGCGTTGATTTTCAAGGAGGCACGGACATCCTTGACGGTTCCTTCTTCATTCTCGGAACAGCTGCATGCCAATACGGCAAGACACGCTGCGAACAAAAACATTTTCTTCATTTTGTAAAATTTTAAATTGATGATAAAAAAACAGTATTAATAAGTAATTATTCCCTGGCCCCATTCCACATTCTGCCAGTCCTCGATGGAAGCGGATGCGGTATGTAGGGACGGGGATACGCGGACGGTGATGTCCACACTGATACCGTCAGCGGTGAAGTCCTTGAACACATCACTCAGGTCAAGATCCGCATCCACGGGCATGTCCCCGTCCAGATGAAGACGGATGACATTGCTCACCCCGGTATTGATGCCGAACACCAGCACTTCCTTCCGGAAGAAATTCTCCTTTTCAGGGGAGACGGTGAAAGGCAGGGTGGCGAAACCGCTTCCCTTTTCCCTTGTACGTACATACCGGCTTGTGGTCACGCCGTCAAGTTCGGCGGTGATTCCGGTATATTCCAGGATTCCCGTATTCGTCACCGTGATGTTGAAGACAATCCGCTGCACCATCAGTTTGCTCTCGCAGGTGACGTGCAGGGTGTCGTCAGTCATGACCGTACCGGTCACGGAAGAGGAATACGCGTATCCCTGCTCCGCCGTGATCTTTCCCTGTTCCGTCGGAACACGCAAGCGGACGGTGGCGGCGGAGCCCGCATCCTCCAGGATGTTGACATCCTTGTTGCAGGCGAGAAACTCGTAACTCCCGATATGCAAGGTCCCATACGCATCACCGCTTCCATTAAAAGGAATGGAAAGATTGTCATATTCCGCCACGCCGTTACCGGTCAGCGGAAAAACCATCAGGTTCATCTCCGCCTGTTCCGGTGTGCCCATATCGGAAGGGTGATGGAACCCGTTACGGGCGTGCAGGTATCCTTTGTAGATACAATCCTCGGTGAACAGGCCGTCACAAGAGGAAAGTGACAGCAGGGACAGGAATATGCCGGGCAGAATTCTTACTATTTTATTCATATTGCGACAGGTTTAAATTATACGTTGTTATCAGCCGGTTGATTTCCGGATCAAGACGACCGCGATAGGCTTTGGAACCGTCCAGTTCCAGTGAGCGCATGAAGGAGGACACGGCTTTGCCGTCGTCTTTCAGACGGCTGTACAGGATGGACAGCAGGTAGCACACATTGGAACTTTCCGGCAGGGATTCCAATATTCCGGCAGCCCGTGCATCATAGCCCAGTGACATCAGGCAGATGGCCGTGTTGTAGTCGTTATAGTCCGACAGTATCACCAGCGCGTCCTTGTACTGCCTGTCCTCCATCAGGTCAAGACCGTGCATGTAGGCCGAGTCAAGGACGGTGGTGTATTTGAATTCCTCTATCATATCCCGGCGGTGCAGGTAGAATGCGAAGTTCACCGCACGTGCCAGAGGATAATAGTTCTCCCTGATATGCTTGTAGGCATCCGGGAAACGTTTCCGGATCCCGGCCTCCCTTGCGTCCGGATCCTTTACGGAGGACATGATATCCAGAACGGCTGACCTGTCATCCATTTCCGTATCCTGTTGTACCTTGCGGACAAGAAGCTGCCAGTCCTCGCCAATCCACCGGGGACGGATCAGGGTGTCGATGCCGGTCCTGTCATCCGTCCTTCCGGACAGGTACTCCTTCAAGGCAACGGCACGCTGCCTGGACAGGATACGGTTCGCGGCCGCGCTGCCTTCCGGGGATGCGGTGGCGGTCATGTCAATACTGTCCATCACCAACTCACCGGTATAGGTCAGCTTGTTGATCGCTTCCAGGACTTTGTCTATTTCGGAACGGTTGTTCCCGTATTCCTCGTCAAACAGGTATCTGCCTGCCGGATAATTGATATAGGCGGTCGTATTGGCCGTGGCCTTGCGGTATATCTTCTCCTTCCTGTACCGGGGCGCATGGTCCAGGAACTGCACCATACTGCTTATATAATAGGTAATGGTATCCGAGGACGGTAAATTGGCGGAACTGCCATTGACGGCAAGTATCCTTCCGTCTACTGTCAGGTCAATACGTTTCGTGTTATCGGTAACATCCATCTCCTGCCGGTAATAATAGCTGAAGGTATTGTTCCTGTTCCTGATGACCGTATCCAGACGGGCGGCCTGGTAAGGGAAACGAACCAGCTCCTCATATTTGCGTGACACCGCGTCACGTTTGCGTTCGTTCTCCGCAATGCGCTTGTAATCGAAGTATCTCTCCGCTATACGCGCCGAATCTTCCGGCGTCACCCTGCGTACCTTCAGAGGGGTGCCTTCCGAGAACATGCGGTAGCGGGACGGAATCAGCGTGGTGTCCAGGTCACGGCGGAGCCAGTAGGCGGGAAGTACGGACAGGATGGTGTTGTGGCCGGCGATGGCCATGCGGTTCCGTTCCATCTTCGCGTTGAAGTGCTGGTAACGGCGGTTCCATCTCTCAGTCCAGTCAATCCATTCCTCGCGGGCGATATAGTCATGCTTCCATGCCTGGTAGAACTCCTCCTCCAGCTCGGCCATGGCACGGCGGTAGCCTTTCATGTCGAACATCTCTTTCAGATAGGCGGAATCCGGGATGATGCTGTTTATGAAGGCCTGGTACTGCGCGTATCCTTTTTTCTGCCGCTTGACGAAGTCGGCGCCGGACAGGAAGATCCTCTCCAGTTCTATGCGTCTGCCACGCTTGTAGGCCACAGGGGTCAGCTGTACCTGCCATTTGTCATCTATCAGCCTGCCCGGAACGGTCACGACAAAATCCAGATTCACTTTCCCGGCACGCTCGGGGATGTTCCTGTTACGCGCGACAATGGTCACCTCGTCCAGCTGCAACACGGTCATCTCTTCACCCGTAACGCTGTCACGTTCGGCCATGGTGACAATATGTTCCACTCCCGAACTGTCCTTCCAGGTGATTTTTTCGGGAACGGAATAGCATGTCGTGTCCGGTGCAGGCCGCTTGCCGGCCTGTGAGAGACCGACCTTGCTGATGCTCCTTTCCATCTTGTGGGACAGGGAACAGGATAAGGACAGCAGTGGAAGTAAAAGGATTACAGGTATGTTTCTTTTTTTCATAGGACCGTACATTTAGAAAAGATATATCATGTTCAACGCCACACGTGAAGGTATCAGATACCATCCGTGTTTTCTGCCCAGGAAGGCGCCGCATTCCCGGCAACGGTATTCGTTGTACCTCGCCCAGACCGCGGCGCCGCCGAGTTCCCATTCTATGTTCCATGTTTTTGACAGGGGGTAGGCCTTGCCGATGGAGAGGCCGATGCCGTAGCCTTCCCCCTCATAGCGTTTCTTGTTCCATATCCTGCCGATCGAATAGCCGCTTGCCAGGGTGTTCATCCCGACAAAAAAATTGGAGTAGGACTCCACGAACCAGTAGCGCACGCCCGGCATGACAGTCAGGTTGCGGAACTGGCGGTTGTCCTTAAAGACGAAGGGATTGTACTGGACCGGTAGATGAAGCGACCATCGGCGGTTCAGCGTCATGGACCCCTCCAGGTTGATGTTGCCCGTTGCCAGCCCTATCAGGTTGGTACGCGCGGAATAGAACTGGGCCGGGGATGCCAGGCAGACGCCCAACAATATCCCCAGAAAAAAGAATTTCTTTCTCATCTGTTTTCTCCTTCCTGATTGGACGGCCGGGAATTCAGCACGGTGATGTCCCATGCCGTCAGCGTGTTGAAGTAACGGCCGTCCCGTTCACGGGCGGAAATGTCAAATTTGACACTGACCTCCATACCCTCCTCCATGGGAAAACGGTCCATGTTGGCATTCATCACTTGCAGGCAGATCCTCTTCGGATACTGGTCTTGCGTTTCTATCACAAACTCACGGGACTTCCACGGAGTGCCCGATGTCTTTCCGACTCCTTCCTTGACCGGAAAGAGGGTAAGTACTTTTCCTTTTATCTCCATATTTTTTTCGTTTATGTGTTTTTAATCAAGTGAACGGGGATGAACCGCAACCATCCTTTTCACGATCTGCTAAAACCATTCGGCATCCGGATCGACCTCCACGGAAAGCCGGTCCATGATCCATGTGATCAGTCTGTTGACAAAGCCCATGTTCTTATCCTTTTAAAAGTATTATCCTTCAATTGCCTGCTCAGACTTATATGGCGGCCGTCATCAACTCCGGTCATATAAGCCTTGTGGTTCGTCTTATGCCTGTTCGCCACAGGCTTTCTTCTGACAAGCCTGAACCTGCCCATATAGTCGTCTATCAGTTTTTGGTGACAGATCATGAGGCCGGTTTCCTGCGGCGTCTGCCCGGAATTCTCCAGCTGCATGCGTAAACCGGGTATGCAGCCTTCCAGATAAGACCGGATATAGTCCTTCTTACCTTTGGCGGTTCTCCAGTAACCGCGTCTGCCTTGCGCATACCCGGAATACTTCTCTTCGGACAGACGTCTGAAGGTTTTACGCAGGTAGTCAAAGAGCGCAATGACAGTTGCCGCATTTTCCTCTGTCCCGATTACCACCATATGGGTTGTGCCCGCGTAGAGCAGCATCTTGCAGTAATTGTATTCACATAAGACCCTCATCAGGTCCCGTTTCCAGATATTGCCGGCCGCATCCTTGTAGCTGATTCTGTCAGATTCGCAGGCTGTCAGCCGGTTTTGTGGATTCTCACCGGCAAGATCAAGCAGGGAGAGGTTGTATTCCATAAGCAGGCGGTGTACCGCCGCTGCCGCCGCATGGGCTTCACCTTCAGATCCGATCTGTGTGGCGGATTCTTTGAGCCGGATAAGCTTGCGGATTCTTTCCGTTATCTTTTCTGATACTTCTTTCATATTGTTTGCTGTATTACATCTCATTTCCTGCAGTCATTGCTTTTTTTTTACAGGCTTGCAGGAACTCGTTGAAATCGTTATGCCGGGGATACAGCCGGACGGACTCATTGACCAGTACCGTATCCTTCCCAAGATTCCCCTCCAGTTTCTCCAGGGCGTCCATGCCTGCCTTGTCGTTGTCCAGAAAGGCATGTACCAGCCGGTGCCGGGAAAGGAACTCTCCGGACCTGCCGGCCATGGCCGTGGAGTTCAGGATGCAGAAATTCATTGGCGGCAGTCCGGGATGTTCCCTGGCATACTGGAGATAGCTGAGAAAATCCATGAATCCCTCGAAAACGGCACAACGGTCGCCTCCATTGTCAAGACAGGTGACGGCTTTTACTCCGGCACATCCCTTGAATATCGGATTCCTGAGCTCCATGCCTCCCTTGTCATTGGGGAAAGCTACGGCGAAACAGCGCCTGTCCTTCCTTCCGCTGAAATGGTAGTATGCTTCCTTGCAATATGCCTTTGCAATGTCCGCATCAATTCCACGCCGGCCCATGTATTCCAGAAGCATCCTGTTGGTCAGGGGATTGATATTGTCGACAGTCAGTCTGGGGCTGGTGCCGGCATCCCCGGCGGAAGTCGGAACAGGGAGGGGGTCGGACGGGGCGGACAGGTCGCTTTTTTCAATCCGCCGCATGGCGGAGTGAAAATCGCACCGTTCCAGACGCATGACCAGGTCAGCCACACCTCCCGAGCTGTCCTCACCGAAATCCTTCCATTTGTTCGTGTGCAGGTTCACCATGAAGCTGGGGGTCTCCTCATTTCTGAAAGGGGAGCTGTACATGAGATAGCCGTGGTAGGACCTGACCGGTTCATGACCGTATTTTTCCAGTATCTCCCGCAAGGGGATCGCATTGGCTTCCTGTGATTTCATAATCTTTCGTTTTTTTTAAGTTCCTGCCGCACCGGCTTCACAGCGGGACGGCAGGATGGAATGTTCTTTCACATACTAACTAATGTCAAAATATCATGCGGTCCGGACGGACGTCAGCCTGCTCCTGAGAAAACATAGCGGGCTCCTGATGCGCCCGTTGCTGCGCTCGATTTCCTTCAAGGCGGCTTCCAGCACACGGGGGGAGTCCGCGGACAGATGCAGGATCTCATGCTGCTGTGCCGGAGAAATGCCTAGACGCTCAAGGGCGGCACGGAAACCGTCCTGCCTCTTTTCTCCTGAACATTCAGCGTTGTACTTGCGGATATAGTTCTCTATCAGCGGAGTGAGGCAGCCGCCCACACTGTAACGGTAGTCACCGTTACGGATGCTGTCCTTGACGGCGGCTATGGCGTACTCCAGGGGCATGGCCGGATAACGGGCTTTCAGAATGCACGCCCAGCGGATCTGGTCATCCTTCAGGTTCAGGTATTCCAGATCGGATTTTAAAGTCCGGATGGAATTGTCCTCCTCATCCGTCTTTTCCTGAACGGATGTAAAGGAGCTTGAGGATGATATGTTTTCTTTTCTTTCCTTTATATTGTAAGCTTCCGGAATATTCACGGATTCTTCCGGAATAAATCCGGTTTTTTCCGGAAGAATCCCCTCTTTCAAAGGAACGGGCGCTTCTGAAGGTTCCGTGAAGGGAACAGAGGTGACTGCCACAGATCCACAGATCGGAACGGACGCCGCTTCCACAGGAAGCTGTGCCCGGGAAACCGGGAAGGAGGATTTTTCTTCGGAAAGAAGATTTATTTCTTCCGGAATGACTGTCTTGCGCTTGGCCGCGTGACACATGGACACATATCGGATCTGGATGGAGTGCCCTGTCAGAATGCCGTACTGTTTCCAGATTCCGGCATTGAACAGCCCCGTTTCCGTACAATAGTTGATGATCCGGAGAACCTCCTCTTCCCTCATGTTCCAGTATTCCGCACAATCGAACAGCTCGTCCTGTGTGAAACGGATATAACAGCCTTCCACACGGTAGATCTCATTCAGGACATACTGGTATATCGCATAACCGGCACAGCTGTGTTCCTTTCTCAGCTTGCGGATCTTGATGTCACGGAACCGGTCCGTTTCGGCCCTGTAGTACTCAAAGCCTTTTCTGGCAATTCTTCCCATAATTATACGTTTTAAGAATTTTTTTTCAGTGTGAAACAAACAGGATTCGAACCTGTATCACCAGCCTGCATACAATGCGGTGACTTGCCTGTTAGTCCATTGTTCCGTTACGATTCTGATAAATATCTCATTAAACTATCCTTATCTCTAAAAAGTCTTTTTCCCCATTGTGGATAATTGTTTCTGGGCACACTTAGCCCATCTGACAGCTTATAAACCATAAGAAAACTATCATCAGTATAGGATATTTCGATAATTATTTTGCTTATACTTGTATGGATAATGTTATCCCCGCTCAGATAGCATACGCTATCTCCTACGTTAAATTCAGTATCTATATTCATA
>OGIE01004963.1_pt1 | contig 11874 bp, 10 predicted proteins | sample 1571581 | NCBI WGS metagenome assembly OGIE01 (sample SAMEA2582021, study PRJEB24529) | metagenome | biome: Human gut stool | place: China | collected 2011
ATGTCCGATATGTAAATATCCATTCGGCTCCGGCGGGAAACGGGTATGTACTTTTCCCCCGTTTTTACCGGCAGCAATTTCCTCTTCAATAATCTGTTCAATAAAATTCAAGGTCTTACCTTCTTCTGGTTCTACAATCATTTGATTTTTATCCATAGTATTAAAACTTTCCCGGAAAAAACATTTTTCCAAGGGACAAAAGTAAGTAATTTATGAGAGTTTTAAAAGTTTACGTATATTTGCAGCGATGAAAAAATTTATCTGCATAATACTATTCGCATCATTGCATTTGTTTTGTCGTGCACAAAACGTATTCGATACAGAAATCCCTCCGGATATGGAGGGTAGCAACTCTTCATTATCTTCCGATTCTATACCGGAATCCAATGTGCCTCATTTCCGTCATACCTGGCAATGGGAAAGGAACGGAGTATATAAAAGAGAGATTGCTCTGGATACGCTGATGGACGGTATTCAGAATTTCAATACCATTTTTAAAAAGAATATTTCGAACACTTATCTGGGTAATTTTCCCTCTCCTTATCTTTCCAATATTTTTATTACGCGCGAAACGGTTCAGGATTTTTACCCTCTGACTCAAATCCGGGCTTTCCTTTTTAAGCCCGAAGACGCTTTACTTTTCAATACGACAACCCCTTTCACCCGATTGAAATATTTTACGGGAGGAGGAAAAGGGAAAGCCGAAAACCTGCTGGACGTATGGCATGTACAAAATATCCGCCCCTGGTGGAATGCCGGTATTCGTTACCAGCTGATTTCCAGCGACGGTCGTTATATGAACCAAAAAGCCAAAGCGTATCATTTTTCTTTGTTCTCGTCCTATGAGAAAGAACGAATCGCCCTCTCTTTTTTCTTAAACCAGAATAATGGGCATTTTGCAGAAAACGGTGGTGTCAAGGACATCTCTTTTATCATCGACTCCACCAATCAAAAAGCTGAAAATATACCGGTAAACCTGAGCAGCAACGATATTTCCAACAATTACCGGAACACCAATTTTCAATTACAGGGCCAGTACAATATCGGTAATCCCAAAGAAGTAACTACTCCCACGGATACTTTTACCACTTATCCGGCTAAAGCCATCATCAACATCCGGGCCGAAGGAAACGAACGCAGATACAAAGAAGGCAACATTGCTTTCGACTTCTTTCCGCATACCTATATAGACAGTACTTCTACGACGGATCTGATCACGAACCAGGTGTACGATATCTCCACTAAATTTGTCATGAACGAACATCCGAAGTACAAATATTTGCCGGGTATATATGCCGGTCTGGATTTTAAACACGAAAACTACCGGCAGCGGACAGCTTTCGATTCGATTTCCCATACCGAGAGTTTCGGCCATACCCGCTATTCAGGGACTTACATTACAGCCGGAATTTTCAATGTAGACACGAATGTATCGTTCACTTACGATATTGCCGGAAAGCTATGTGTATTGGGGCACTATGCCGGGAATTTCAAATTCGACGGCTACGTACAGCAAGCTTTGCGTAAAGACAGAAGTTCATACATCCGGGCCAATGCGACGATCGAATTACAAAGTGTAAATCCGTTCTTCGATCGCTATGTCGGAAATCACGATATCTGGGAAAATGATTTTAAAGCCATCAAAACCATCAAAGCCGACGGACGCTATGTGAATAACCGTTTGCGAACCGAATTAGGAGTCGGTATCGCCAATATTTTCAGTTACGTCTATTTCGATACGGCAGCGATGCCCCAACAGACCAGTAAGACCTTGATGGTATTGACCGCCTGGGGAAAGCAAAATTTCAGATTAGGCAATTTCTACTTCGACCAGACCGTATATTTTCAAAAAAGTACCCAGGAAGATATCCTTTCCCTACCGGCCATTTCTGTATATTCCCATAACTATTTTCAGCATGCCTTATTTAAAAATGCCTTGTTTTTACAGACAGGAATCGACGTCTTTTACAACACAAAATTTTACGCCGACAATTACATGCCTTCTATTATGCAGTTTTATAACCAGCGGGAAAGAAAAACCGGTAATTATCCGAAGCTCGATGTCTTCCTTAACCTAAGGATCAAACGGGCCGATATCTTTGTCAAATACGAACACATCAACTATCTGCTAAAAAATCACGGAGACTTTTTCAGTGCCGCCGATTATCCGATCAACCCGGGTATGCTCAAATTCGGTATTAAGTGGGACTTTTTCGATTAAGAAACATTTACTATCTTTGTTGAATGACAATCTCTAAAATTGCCGTTTATATTACCCTTTTTCTTTGCTTTGCATGTGAGTCAGGTAAAGAGGTTACTCCGGAAATCATATTACCGGAACCTTCATCGCTGGAAAAAATTCTGACGCGGGGGAGTCTGGAGATTTCCACTTTTTATAATACGACCGACTATTACGTATACCGTGGTATTACGCGGGGATTTCATTACGATCTGGCCCGGGATTTTGCCGGTTACCTGGGAGTCAATCTCCGAATTGTCGAAGTTAACAACGATATAGATACGGCTATCGGCCGGCTACAGAGCGGCAAATACGACCTCTTAGCCGTCAGTCTGACCCAAACCCCGGAAAGGAATGAACAGCTCCGTTTCAGTAAACCTCTTTTCCAAACCCGGGAAGTACTCGTGCAGAACAAAAATAGCCAACCCATCAAAGATATGGCTCAATTAGACGGGAAAGAGATTTATATTCCCAAAAGTGCCACCTCGTATAAAAAGGTTCTGCAACAAATACAGGATTCTCTGAATATACACATTTATATCACCGAGATCGAGCATTATTCCTATGAAGATCTCTTGCACCTGGTAGAGACCGGCGAAATCAATTATACCGTTATCGACGAAAACATCGCCCAAGCCTCCAGTTATTCTATGAAGAACCTGGATATAGCTCTCAAGTTAAAAGAAGATATTTCCGTATCGTGGGCGACCCATTCGGATGCCAGTTTATTGAGCTCGGAAATCAACAACTGGCTGGAAGAAATCCGGAAAAACGGAAAACTCAACTACCTCTATAAACGTTATTTCGGCAAACATCCGGCAGTTCCTCACAACACGACCAAATACACACTCATCAAGAAAGGCGATATTTCACCATTCGACAAGTTATTCCGCAAAGAGAGTAAAAAGCTCGGCTGGGACTGGCGTTTGCTGGCAGCTTTGGTCTATACCGAATCTCAATTCGATCCTTATGCCGAATCGGAAGTCGGAGCCTACGGTTTAATGCAGATTATTCCTGAAACAGCCGATCATTTTAACGTCGGAAATTATTTCGAGCCCGACAGTAATGTCTATGTCGGAACCGAATATTTACATTACCTGGACCGTTACTTTTCAAGCCAGCCGATCGATTCTTCCGAACGGCTCAAATTCGTTCTGGCCGCCTATAATGCAGGTCCCGGACACGTACTGGACGCCATCCGCCTAGCCAACAAATATGGGAAAGACGCCACTTTATGGGATAATAACGTCGATTACTATCTGCTTCACAAAAACGAACCGGAATATTACCGGGATCCCCTGTCTAAAAACGGCTATTGTAACGGCCGTCAAACGTACAAATACGTACGACAAGTGCTCGAGACCTATAATAACTATAAGAATATCAAGCAATAGTATAAAAATACTAAAAAACGTATTTACGAATATTGGTTTGATCGTTTTTTTTCCATACCTTCGCAGTAGTGTATTATATCGTTCATTAAAAGTTTAAGCTCATGCCTTACAGAAGATTACCTAATACAGATGCAGCGAGAATAAGGGCATTAAAAGCAGCTTTGAAGAAAGGCCAGTATCTCGAGATCGATACGATAGCCTATCCTTTTGCTTTGAAACAAAAAATAGAATTCTTTTTACCTAAATTTGAAGTTGCTATCACCAACTCTAAGTTAGCGAAAGAGAAACAGTTCGATAATAGTCAAAAATTCTCTGAATATACCAAAAAAGCCCGGCTTTATATCTCTCATTTTATTCAGGTATTGAATTTTTGTATTGCCCGTGGAGAGCTGAAACCCTCAGCCCGTACATTTTATGGTTTGGACGAAAACAGTTCGAAAGTTCCTTCTCTTTTGACCGAACAGGATTTGCTGCAATGGGGGGAAAAAATAATTGCCGGCGAGCAGAACCGGATCAGTAACGGTGGTGGTAATCCGATCTACTGTCCTTCGATTGCCCTGGTAAAAGTCAATTATGAAAATTTCAAAGAAAACTATACCCGCCAAAAACAGTTCCAGAATAATTCAGCCCGGGAAAGCGGGAATGTCGCTCAATACCGGAATGATGCCGATGCCTTGATCCTGGAAGTATGGAACGAAGTGGAACGTTATTTCGAAGGGGTAAAAGACGAAGAAGAAAAGCGCTATATGTGCGAGGAGTACGGTCTCGTTTACGTATTCCGACGCGGCGAAAAAGAACGGATCAGAAGACGAAAAGAAGCTGAAAGCATTACCTTGAAGCTTTTCTGACTCCAAGACCGACTGCTAAGAGGAACAACAGCTTCCTCTTTTCTTTTTCACCGGCTTACGGGCACAGCTGTCTTTCAAAGGACAAGTGTCACAAGTACTGCATGATTCGTCCTTTTTCAAAGCCTTCAGTTTCCTGTAGCAGAATCGTATCGCCCCCACTAAAGCAACAACGATAATCAGATATACAATACCGTTTTGTATCAAAGCATTCTTTTTTCTAAAATAAACTTCCTATCTGATATACGCCGAACGACACCAACCAGGCCAGCCCGGTAGTATAAAAAATAGTAAACAATGCCCATTTCCACCCCGCCTCTTTACGAATAGCAGCGATCACAGCCATACAAGGGAAATAAATCAGGATAAACAGCATAAATCCATAAGCCACTAAAGGCGTAAATACCTTCTGTCCGTTACTATATTGTTGCTGTTGCAGGCTCTCGATCAGGCTTTGGGAATTTTCCTCGGCATCCGGGACATGGTACAAAATTCCCATAGAACTCACTACAATCTCTTTGGCAGCCAATCCGGTCACAATACTCACGCCCATCTTCCAGTCGAATCCCAAAGGCCGAATTACCGGTTCGATGGCTTTCCCGATTTGTCCGATATATGAATTCTCCAAATGTTCCGTCTCATCGGCCATAGTCGTCCGGTTTAAAGGGAAATACCCCAGTGCCCAAATCAGAATAGAAGCAAATAAGATTATCGTACCCATTTTCTTTAAATATTGTCCGGCTTTTCCCCACATATGGATCGTGGTATTTCGCATCGTAGGCATCCGGTAAGGAGGCAATTCCATGACAAAAGGATCCGAAGATTTGGCGAACAGGGTCTTCTTCAACAAAAAAGAAGTTCCGATAGCCAGTAATATGCCGATCAGGTATACAGACAATAGGATCAAGCCCTGATTCACCGGAAAGAAGGCAGATACCAACAGTATATATACCGGTAAACGGGCACTACAAGACATAAAAGGAGTAATCAGCATCGTCATAATCCGGTCCCTCCGGCTTTCCAAAGTGCGGGTAGCCATAATGGCCGGTACATTACATCCGAAACCGATCAACAAGGGAATAAAGGATTTTCCGTGAAGTCCTATCTTATGCATCATCCGGTCCATAATAAAGGCAGCCCTTGCCATATAGCCTGTATCCTCCATCAAAGAAATGAAAAAGAAAAGAATCAGAATATTGGGTAAGAAAACGATCACTCCCCCCACTCCGGCAATAACTCCATTCACCAACAAATCGTTCAAAGGCCCTTCAGGCATAATTCCGGCCACCCAACTTCCGAGGGCTTCTACTCCCGCCTCGATCCAGTCCATCGGATAACTTCCCAGCGAAAAGGTCGCCTGAAACATCAGCCACATAAAGAAAATCAGGAAAGGGAAGCCCAGCCATTGATGAGTCAGTAAGGCATCGATAGCAGTCGTCAGCTGACGTTTATCCTTTTCTCCCGACCGGAAGGTCTCTTGTAAAGCTCCCCGGATAAACCCATATTTCAGGTTCGTGATGATCGTCCGGGTATCTTCCTTATATTCTTTTTCCAGGCGCTGGATTTCTTTTTGTGCTACTTCGAGCATACAAGCATAATTGGGAACCGTTACCAGCTGTTCTTTCATAATCCGATCATCCTCGAGTAATTTGATAGCTACATACCGGGGAGCATATTCATCGGTAATATTTTTATTCGGGGCGATCTCCACTTTAATCCGGGCAATCGCCTCTTCGATTTCTGTCCCATAATTAATATGTACATGCCGGGATTCTTTGGCCTGGTCTTCGAACACTTCGATAATTTTATCCAACACGGCTTCGATTCCGATCCCTTTTGAAGCTGTCGTCGGCACAATCGGGATACCCAGTAGTTGTCCCAAATAGCCATAATCCAGGTGAGAACCTTCGTTGGTCAGTTCATCGAACATATTCAATGCCATCACCACCCGGATATTCATATCGATGAGCTGAGTAGTCAGGAACAGGTTCCGTTCCAGACAAGAAGCATCCACGACATTCAGCACTAAATCCGGATGATGCTTCGTAATAAATTCACGCACATAAATTTCTTCCGGAGTATATTCGGTAATAGAATAAGTCCCGGGCAAATCGATCAGATTGATCGTATAACCTTTATGGTGGCAAGTTCCTTGCTTGGCATCCACCGTCACTCCGCTATAATTCCCCACTCTTTCGCGCAATCCGGTAGCCCGGTTAAAGAAAGAAGTCTTCCCACAATTCGGATTCCCAACCAAAGCGATATTGATCGTCCGGGATTTCTCGGAAATTTCCCGGGCAATCTCGTCTTCTGTAAACGTACCGTTATATCCTTCCTGATCTATCGAGGAAGTACAGACGACTTCAATCAAACGAGCCTCACTCCGTCTCAGAGAAATATGGCCATCCATCAATTTATATTCGATCGGATCGTGTAAAGGAGCATTTTTTATCACCGTCACTTTTTCTCCTCTTACGAATCCCATCTCCACGATCCGGTTTCGAAAACTCCCATGTCCATGCACCTTTACGATGACACATTCTTCTCCAGTCGGTATATCAGCAAGCTTCAAATAATTATTTTCCATACCACTCCAAATTATGTGGCAAAGATAATCAATCTGCTAATAAATCGACATACCTACAAATAGGTATTAAAATTCCGGAGCATATAAATACCCCGGAATAATCCCCATTTTCATTCCACTTCAATTCTCCCTCATATTGCAGGTTTTTCCCATTCTGATAAGCCAAAGATCCTTTCTTCAGCTCTTCTGTGTCATCAAAAGAAGTATCTTCCGGCGACAGAAAATCATCCGATTCATTTATCGTCTTTGTAATCCCGAAACATCCCCGGATTTTTAAAGAAGTCAAAGGATTATATTCAGCACTAAAATTATTGGTTACTCCAAAAGAACGGTCAAGTGCCCGGCTATTCAGGTTGGCATTCCAAAGCGGATTCGGCGATTCAATCAGCTCCTCTTTATATTCCAGCCATTTTTCCACCCTTCCATCCGGCTTCTTTTCATAATAAGGATTTGCTTTCGCATATTCTGAAAAAGCAACCACCGGATCTCCGGAACTGGTATGATTAATAGTCAGCTTATTACTGAATTGAAACTTATTTTTCCGGTACAGTAAATCCAGATTCCCGCTGAAAACTTTCGTTTAAATCAGTCGAAAGTTTATAAAGTCCCTGGGTTCTGCGGGTACTTTGGTAATTGACAATTGTCATTTGACAATTGATAATGTATCTCCAAACCTATAGTTTCTTTTTTATTCTTCTGATAATCAATAATTATCTTCTTTATTCTTTCTCTCTTTTTTCTTTTCTTTTTTATTTTTTCATGGAAGCGGAACTTCCAATAATTGTCAATTCTCAATTGCCATCTGTCCATTTTTCTTTTAGCGGATTCCCACCAAAAGAAACGAACGTTATTTATTTTTTCTAAACAGTTTTCCCAATACCTGCACTAAGCCATCCATGCCCTCGATGTAGTTGATCATCGAGATACTTCTAAAAGCACTCATATCCTCATCCATACCTAATTGAACCGGGTAAACCAATATACAATTGATCGAATTAAAATATTTATTGATATAATTCGGGACATATTCCATATGCCGGGAGTAAGAAGGACAATTCGGCCGACTCATCACCAATATCAGGGCATCGTTATCCTGTGTCGCAGTAGCCACTTCCTTAAAATTACTCCAATCTGTAAACTCTTTAAATTCAGCTAAAATCAGGTGTTTGGATTGTACCAAATGCAAAATATCCAGCACGGCCGGTGTACCGTAAAAAACAATTTTCGTTCCGACATTTTTAGCCAGGTTCCAAATACTGATCAACCAATACGGAAAACCGACCTCTTTCTCTGCATTTTCAGGAATAACGACGATATAACGTTTCACCGTCGACATCGGCTGCATAGGACGATAAGCCAAGGTAGTCGTAGCACATTTACTGAGCACCTCTTGTGTCAGTTTCCCCAGGAAAGTATCGGAAATATCCTTTTGGGTACGCAGGCCGATAACAATATCCGTGATCTTATGTTCTTTGGCCACATTTCTAATTCCGTTGACAATATTCAAGTCATAACGTAAAACGGTATCCACCCGGTGATCCATTCCGGCTCCAGTCTTAACAGCTTTCTCAAGCAGACGTTCTGAAATTTTTTCCGCTGCCGGATCGGTATTGTCCGACTTCACAATACTCACAGCAACCAGTTGTGCCTTATTACGCCGGGACTTTATAGCGGTTCCCAAGGTGATCAGCTCATCGACTGTCTCAGAATTACTCAAGGGAATCAATATCCTCTCCTCCTCGTCATCACTATCACCGATCCGGTCACCGCTCATTTCCGCCAAGGCTATATTCTGAGCAGAACGTTGGGTAATAAAAGAAGCGATCGTACAAGTAATCAGAATCATAACGATAGTTCCGTTCAGGACGTCTTCATTCAACAATCGAATCGGCTGCCCATCCGGTCCGGTACCCAAAATCACCTCATACCCGATCAATACGGCAGCCAGCGTAGCCGCAGCCTGGGCATTACTCAATCCGAAAATCAGACGTCCCTCATCGCGGGTCAGTTTAAAATTTTTCTCCGTTATCCAAGCTGCCATAAACTTGGATAGAGTGGCTATAACCGTCATCACGACAGCAACCCAAAGCGCAGTCCATCCGGCGGCAAAAGTGCGTACATCGACCAGCATTCCCACTCCGATCAGAAAGAAAGGAATAAAAATAGCATTCCCTACAAAATCGATCCGGTTCATCAAAGCTGAAGTATTCGGGATCAACCGGTTCAAAGCCAAACCGGCCAAAAATGCCCCGATAATAGCCTCCAACCCCGCTGCTTCCGCCAGAAAAGAGGCAAAAAATACCAAAGCCAACACAAAGATATATTGTCCTACGGAATCTTCATAACGCTTGAAAAACCAACGCCCCAGCATGGGAAATAAGATCACGACAATACTGATAAAAACCAGACTTGAAACCCCCAGTTTAATCCAAAACTGTTGGTTTATTTCTCCGGTAGACATACCGACAATCACCGCCAGTACCAACAAAGCAAGAATACAAGTAATCACCGTTCCCCCGATAGCGATACTAACCGCCCGATTCTTGGTAATACCGTATTTACTGACAATAGGGTAAGTAATAAGCGTGTGGGAAGCATACATACTGGCCAACAAAATCGAAGTCGGCCAGGAAAAATCGAGCCAATATACACCGGTCAAAGTGCCTACGATCATGGGAATCAGAAAAGTATAAAGTCCGAAAGTCAGGGTTTTTCCATAATTCTTTTTCAGGTCGGCCATATCGATCTCTAAACCGGCGATGAACATGATATACAATAACCCCACGGTTCCAAAAAGCTCTATACTACTGTCTCTTTCCATAATGCCCACACCATTGGGGCCGATCACAGCACCTGCAATAATCAGACCGATCAAATCAGGAATCCTTAAACGCTGTAATAGAACAGGCGTCAGTAGAATAATAAACAGTATCAGAGAAAAAATCAACACCGGATTTTTCAGCGGCAAACTAAACACTTGTAAGAGCATAGGCAACGGTTTTATCAGCATGACAAATTTAATAAAAATGCAGTAATAAAAATCCCTTTCCTCCGCTTTGTTCTTGCGGTCTATAGTAGTTTTTTTTCGAAACTTTTAATAATTAGTAATACAGAAAGTTTATAATTTAGCGTTATTGTATCAATTTTCATTAAAATATTCACTTTCTTTTTTTAAAATCTTATCATCATAAGTGATATAGTTGTTAAAGTCTTTTTTCGTCATACCGTTATTTTTACGAGCATATATAATTACTGATAAAATTCCAATAACCATAATTAAAAAAATTATTAAGTGTCTTTTCTTTTTCATATTTATAAACCACCTTTCTTTAAAAAATGCATCACGAAACATATAGGAAAATATTCACAGTATTCTTTTATTTCTAATAATTCTTCATTAGTCAGATGATACATTTCCATCAGAAAAAGCAATGACTCTCGCCTGTGATACATTTGATGTTTGGAATTTTTTCATCATAATATCCATTGAATGATTCAATGAATAAATGTTACTCTTTAGAATAGAAAACGCATTGGTGTACTCTGGATAATATTTTTTACAAAAACTAGCCATTGGAATCAGAAATGTATATGTTTCTTGAATATATTTTTCCATTCGTTCAAAAGAGAATGTGTATAAAGTTGACGAATTATGAAGTCGGTCACTGAGCTTAATTAAAGCTGCTTTAGGGTTTCGCCCGATACGTTCAAAATAAACACTTAACTCATTCTGAGTTAACCCAGATTCTTTTGTCAAAATAGATATAATATCAAACACTTCTTTTGACAGATGAAACTCTGTAATAAGTTCTTTTCCATTTTGTGGAAGCTTGTCTTGACAATCCTCTAATATGTCATGTAAAAGAGCAGCCGCTAGTATTACATCATCTTCAATACCATAAGAAATTAATGTTGTGCATACCTTTAAAGGGTGTTGTATATAGGGCATTCCATCTTTACGATACTGTCCTTCATGAAGGTTCTGTGCTAAAGCAAGCGCCACAGTGGTTTGGTTTAAATTTTTTGCGACCGAATATCCTTTGATGAACATATATGATTTGATGTAGTGCGAAATGTCTGTATCATCCCATTTAAAGATTTTTTCTTTACTCATCTTTTACCTCCATTAAATTTTTTAATTTTATTTATGCTGTTGCAGTATTCTCGATATTTCTTTATAACAAAATATATTTGCACCTGTTGCAAATGGTTGATCAAGACGATGCTTATCTGAGGCAACACTCGTGAACAGGTTGTATTTGCTTACCATTTTATATAGGAATTGATCCAACAGCAGATAGTTTACATGTAGGTCATTTTGTATCTTTAATGGTAGCTAGTTATTTACAAAAATGTGGTCATAAGCCAATAATATTAGTAGGTGGGGGAACAGCTTCTATTGGTGATCCTTCAGGGAAAACAGATATGAGAAAAATGCTTTCAAGAGAGCAAATAGATGCAAATGTTGCAAGTATAAAAAAACAAGTTGAAAAATTTGTTAGTTTTGAAGGTGAAAATGCGGCAATAATTGTAAATAATGCAGATTGGCTTTTAGGTTTAAATTATTTTCAATAAATAGAATGTTAGCTGCAGAATGTTATAAACAACGTTTAGAAACAGGATTAACTTTTTTTGAGTTAGGTTATATGTTAATGCAATCTTATGACTTTTTACATTTATATAATACTTATGGTTGTAAACTAGAAATAGGTGGAAATGATCAATGGTCTAATATTATTGGAGGAGTGGATTTAATACGTAAAATAGGAAGAGATGATTCTTATGGTTTGACATTTAAGTTATTAACAA
>OGIE01004971.1_pt1 | contig 11861 bp, 16 predicted proteins | sample 1571581 | NCBI WGS metagenome assembly OGIE01 (sample SAMEA2582021, study PRJEB24529) | metagenome | biome: Human gut stool | place: China | collected 2011
ATCAAAAAATCCTTTAAAGCCTAGGCTTTCACAGCATCCATTAAACACTGCCGTGACAATTAAAAGCAAATCATAATACAACAACGTTCTGTTCGATACTAGAAATATATCATCAGCATGCAGTTTGAGTGAAAAAAGTCTCATGGTCATGAGCAAAAATGAAAGCAAAATTTATTAGATGGTACAACATACTATGCCTTTAAAATTCCAGTTACATATTCATATTGGAACCTAATCACCAGTTATTTTTATTATAATACTTGCAAAAAAGAAGCGCTCATACAAGCACTTCTCCTTACCATATTAGGACTTCAATCAAAAGTTAATGGGCCACAAAGTGGGCCATTTTTCAAAAACTTACATGAATTTATATAGAGTTTTATCCAAGTCGGAAATCCGTTAAATGCTCTAGCTATCAGCATTTAAAGGCATTTAACAACTTATATGGACATTTATGAAATCGGTCTCGTAATAACGATTCCTAATTTCATTTCTTTCTTATCTCCTTTAAAAGTATTGATTTTACAAGCTTTTCAAGCCTACGAATTATGCAGGTGTTACAATTGGTGTTACATTTTTATAATAAATATAAGGATTTTTATAGAATTATATAACCTTCAACGCACCTGCTACAAGCCACTTTCTACATTCTTGTAGCTTTTTAAAACGCTTAACCCTCCTTTTGCCCAGCTTATCAACAAAGCCTGCATTATATAAACCGTTTTTTGCTGGGTGATACCCACACCCAGTTCTTTACCTTTTAAGTCTTTTCCCATAATAAGCCCCTTTCAAAAAAAGAAGCCTAAATACAGTACGAAATATTATACCATAGATAAGCTTCTTTGTGTTGCATTTTTTTAGTCAAGTTCTATGTGCGTGTACTTGTCCTTTAATTTAGCCGCTTCCTGAATAGTTAATGTAATTTTCTCGCTAATCGAAATTTCATATGCCATCTTTACTGCTCCTCTTCTTCAAACGGTATTTTCTCTTCTACGCTTGATCTCCAACATTCCTTATGACCTGAATGGAGCATTACACCAATAAACGTATTGCAGATTTACAACAGCAAATTATTCGTAACCGTTGGTATAATGTAGAACTTGAAAAGGCTGTTCATAATATTCACAACAAGCAGCAGGATTAAAATAAGCACCTTCAGAAAGATATGATTCTTTCCGTTGGTGCTTTATTTATTAAACATTTTGCTTTACTAATTTTATATCATATCCTAGTGCATTTACCATATTGCAAAACAGCTTTAAAGATGGACTATGCTCATTCTTTTCCATTCGAGATATCGCTTGTTGCTTATTTCCAGTCAGTTCTGCTAACTTATTTTGAGAAATATTTTTTTCTTTTCGCAACTTGGTAACCTCCTGAATAAGTTCTTTTTCTCTTTCCGATGCAATTAACGTAGGTGCAGGCATATCTTCCTTTTCCACTAAAGGAATTTGTCTTTAAGTACGAATTTTGCCAGAAAATCTACTATTATCATTGCTCCAAACAGCACGAGACATATCCTGCATATTCTTTTCTTCATACCGTATAATCCACCATTTCCTTCATGTTTACATCACTTTTCTCAACTAAATACCAAAGTCCATCATATTCACAAATCATGGTCTGTTCATCAAGTATAATAAATTTCATCCAACTATCTCTTATTTCCAGATAGCGATCTATATACTGATATGCAACCCAATACGGCTTATCTGTATCCAGCATCATCTGAACATTCGGTGGGACTATCATCTGTTCTTCCATCTGTGGAACTGTATATCGGTACATTTTTAACTCATTAAAGATACTTCCATAGAATTGTATTCCATAAGGTTGTAAGGGCTCATCATATAGCCAATCCATCCAGTTTGTCCATTGTTTTCCTTTATCTTCTATATAGAGCAGTTGCACCGGTTTCCAGCAATCTTGAAAATAATTATCTGGAGATAGATCATATTCTTTCTTCTGTTCAAACTTTCGGGCGTGATACCATCTTTCCCGAACACCAATCAACGCTTCCCGCCTGTTAATTGGGATGATCCGCAAGGCATCCTGTTCGTCTGATTTTACTTCAATCCATGTAATTTCCCTGTTCTTTATCCCCAGTCCATCCTGAATATGATTCTCCTGCTCATATTCCACCCGATTTTCCCTATGCGTTACATAAGAAGCTTGAAATTCCTTTCCATTTTCAGCAGTTTTTCCAGTTTCGAAGGTATAGATCTTTCCATATTCTTCCAGAAAATCCAAATTTGGTCTAACAATTCCTTCCTTTTCACTAACCAGATAATCAATCATCCATTCTCCGGATATATCCTTACTCTTCTGGGTTTTCTCCCTCTCTAAAATATAATACCCAAGTGGGAAATTTGCTAATAAATAGTATGTGTGATTTTGTTCAAACATTAAAATATCGAATTTATCCATGATATAAGAATCAGGTGGAGTTGCTTTGGCATAAAATGTATACTCATATATCTCATTTATAGAAAATCCTGTCATCCATATGATCAGTTGATGTTTCAATTGAAATCTGCGTACTTCTTCTCTATCCGACAGATCCCATTTATATCTGTCATAATCATCATATTCAAATTCATAAATGACCTGTCCCAACGACTTCGCTTCTTCCAGTAACCTACTGTCTGAAATACTGTCCGGCGTAATGGATATCGTTCTTCCAAGTTCACTTCCTAAATACTGCTGTCCATAACGCCACATTGGTTCATATGTAACAATACGCGTAACTTTCCAGTCCCCGTAAACGGGATCGTCACGAAGAGCATCCGTTTTTCTTGTCTGCAGAATCCCTATACAGAATATACCGGCACCAATCAATAGGAGTCCTATTACTGTATAAATCCATTTCTTATTTAAGCTACACATAACCTCTCCCAAATCTGATATCCACATTATTTACTTCTATGTAAATAGTAAACTGTGTCTTTCTCTTCTGATGAAACTCCAAACATGGTATCTTCATCTACAAGATAATATTTCGTTTTCCACATCAGTTCTTCTTCCTCTGATAATAATATATTCTCCTCACATTCCGACTGTCCGAGCTTTATTTCTACATAATATCCCTCTGGTATGAGGTCCTTGGCTTTCTCCCTTGAAATACCATATCTTTCCAAAGTAAGATAAATAAGATTCCATTTATTTCTTACAGACATACAAAACACCGGCTTCCCAATCTCATGTTCTCCTATTCGGACACTGTCGCTGGTTATGGTCATTTCCCATTGATCTTTTTCCTCTTTCACCACTTCCCCTCCTGAATAATAAGGAGTGATTATCCATGAGCCATAAATAACCTGCAGTCCATCCGGTATTCTTCTTTTCTGATCCTCTCTTTTTTGGATCAGTGACTGTTTCATGCGCTCATTTTTATCCAGAGAATCCTGATACTCACGATAGACTTTCTGAAGTTCCCCATAGGTATACTGCATCTCTTCCCTTTGACTTATCATCTCATGGATACCTCTATCCTGAAAGATAAAATATATCATAAGCAGCACAAAAGCGATGATTTCCACACTAATGACCATCTTTATAATTCCTGGCAATTGTTCATTTTTCTTATTCATAAAACTCCCTGATATAACTATTGAAAATATATATTTTTTCTCTATCACTGGAACAAATACAGATCATAAGATCTTCACTAATGACATAATATCTGGCCTTCTCAACAAGCTCTTTTGCATCCGGATAAAATTCTGTTCTCTGCTGGCTTGCCTCAAGGTTCATTTCTACACAGTATTCTGTATGCAGAAACTTTCTGAGTTCTTCACTATTCATCCCCAATGTTTCCAGTTCCCTTATTACATCTTCACTCTTCCTTACCTCAATATCATAAACCGGTTCCTCTAATATCTCATTTCCGTTTACACATATCCGATCATGGTGCATAGCAACACATTCACAATATGCTTCTGCCTTAGTTACAGAATCATCTTCACCATATAATGAGACATTCCATACCCCATAAAAAGTTTGCCAGCCAGCAGCTGCCGTCCTTTTCTCTTTTATGAGCTCTTCCTCTAACTCCGCATTGCTGTTCTCATACTGTTCAATCTGCTTCTGAAGCTCATCGCAGGCTTTTTGCAATTCCATGTTTCTTTGTTTTAACTGGCCGAGATCACCCATTATTTTATTCTTTTCAACAGACTGTATCATAACAAGTATTATAAGAAAAAGGACAGCCGCAGAACAGATCGTCACCGTGAGATGGCGTTTTAAAGTTTTCATTTTCATTTTCCTCCCAGTGCATTTCCCTTTTTAATTCTATCATTCCAAACGCCCTATGCTTTTAAAGGGAAAAAAATGTCACTTTAATGGAAAATTTGGCAAAATCTGCCTAAAATACATAAAAAGCTGTCTAAAATCCCATTATAACAAGTGCAGCAAGCCAATTTCAGATTAAAACGCATAAATATTTGTAATCTCTGACTCCTGCATATATGCTTGAAAATAAAACAAAGACAAAGGAGCTCTCAATGATGCATAACTTACAAACACTTATTGAAAACTATTTGGAATACTGTGGTGCCCAGAAACGTCTGGATGCAAAAACGCTGAAAGCATATCGAATCGATTTAAACCAATTTTCAGAATGGACCTCCGTCCCAGACATTACGAAAATCACATCGGAAACACTAGAAAATCATATCGGGAATCTTCACACAAAGTACAAGCCCAAAACAGTAAAGCGAAAAATTGCCTCTTTGAAAGCCTTTTTTCATTATCTTGAATATAAAGAATTGATCGACCGAAACCCTTTTTCCAAAATTCAGGTACGGTTTCGCGGGCCTGTCATATTGCCCAAGACAATACCGCTGCATACTGTAGAAACATTTTTAACCACAATTTACAGACAACGTGACCATGCCAAAACCGATTATCAAAAAAGAAGCACCTTAAGAGATGCCGCTGTCACGGAACTTCTATTTGCCACGGGCATGAGAATCTCCGAACTGTGCACTTTAAAAAATGCTGACGTAAACTTATATGACGGGATCATTCTTATCTTTGGCAAAGGTTCTAAACAGAGACGTATCCAGATTGGCAATTATGATGTAATTCATATTCTGAAAGAATATAAAAAGGAATTTATCACAGAAATCGAGAACTGTAATTATTTTTTTGTGAGTCCATCCGGTAAAGCCTTGTCCGATCAATCCGTCCGGCGAATGATAAATAAATATACCTCCCTTGCTGCGATTGATCTGCACATCACCCCCTCATATGTTTCGACACACTTTCGCAACCAGTCTGTTAGAGGCGGATGTCGATATCCGTTATATCCAGGAAATGCTTGGTCACAGTTCCATCAATATAACAGAAATATATACTCATGTTGCTATGTCAAAGCAGCGTGACATCCTTATTGCCAAACATCCACGAAAAAATTTCAAAATTTAGTCATCAAGGCAACTCGTAAAGGGTTGTCTTTTTATTTGACTTATGTTGCCTCTATCCTTCGTTTGAACAATAATATAACCACCACAATATTGTGATGGTCATTAGAATAAGCACAATTTACAACCTTTTTATAAGCAAAGAACTATCCGGCAGGCGTCGCCTCTCCTGCATCTCTTTTGACCCATAGGGTGCGTGGTTGCAACGAAATTTACCACCTCAGATAGTTCTTCTCTTATTGTACTTACATTATATCCTGTTTATTCCCGACTGTAAAGAATTTCTTTATTCCTCAAGTAGTTCTGTAGTCTTTTCTCACTAAGCTCCCAACAGGAAATGATAGAGTTCTTATATCCCTGTTCATCTTCTGAAGTACATAATCTCAATACAACCTGCAAGATCCCATTGGGAGTTTCTATTCTCTTAACCACTAACCCTGTGTATTCATGCTTATCCTTGATGATATAATCCGGAGCTCTGATTGCTTCCTGAATGTTGTTTAACACTTTATCATAAGCCTCCGGGTGTCTGTCTTTAATGTGTTGAATTTGATTATCCGTTATTATAACCTCATCTGTTCTTATATCTTCAGTTATACATTTGTATATTTCCCAATTAATTTTTCCTACACTATACACTTCAATATTTTCTTTATCGGTTGTCTTTTTAATTGTCTTTTACTCCCCTATCTTTCATCCTCTCAGTACACAACACCTCGTACTATCAAATGTCTTATTACATCCTTAGATAATCCCAGACGGTCCAGCCGGCTGATATAGATTATGTTCATCAGATTCACAGCCACCATAGCATCTTCACTGGAAACACTTGCGAAATTACCATGAGTTGTTCTATTCCGTAATCTGATAATCCGGTCAACTCCCTCTTCAAATTTGGCCTGACTCATCTTAAAACATTCTAACTGGAATATAATTTCATAATATTTATGAAAGAGAGCCTTTACCTTATCTGCTGCCACAAAATCCCAATGACTGATACTGCTATTGATCAGATCATATGCCTTGGGAGGAAGTGCATTCGTGCTCTCTTTATGAGCCTTCACCATATTCTTTACGCTTTCCATCAAGTCTTTGAAGTCAGGGTTGTCCTCTGCCGATAACTTTTGAAGCATAGCCTCACACTCGAGCGCCGTACAAATATTTCTGATTTTTTCCACAGATATCCAATTCTCATCCGCATCATTCTCAGGTAAAAAGTTCAGTGAAAAATATGGTTTATTTACTTTCTCTACATAAATCATTTTAAACAATGTACCCATGCATTCCTTCATTGTCTCAAATGAAATACATCTGTTCCAATTCTTTTCTATTGCTTTTTCAAAATGATCTCTGGAAAAAACTGTACCTCCGGTTATAGGGAATACTTCTCCATCCCAACACTCCTCAACCAGAAGTTCTACCTTACTAAATTGTACATTTTTCCGGAAGGTAAGAAACTGACACATTTTATATACTGCGTTATAAATAGGAACAATATCTTTCCTACCAATTCCATCTGCTGCAACAACCTCTAATATAACCTGATCATTTACCAGCGATTTTCCTGCTACTCCACAATGCTCATACAAAGAAGATTCCACTGAAATTGTATATTTCTTTTCTCCGATCAGTACTTCCTGTTCTATCCGGTCCTCTTTACAGGTCACCTTATAATTTCCCCGTTTTGTCATGTCAATATTTAATTTGTCGGGCCTAAACAGCAATCCAAGAACCCCTCCGGTAAATTGTAATCCGATAAGTTTTCTATTCTCGCCTTGTTTCCCCTTTATAACAATATCTGTATTAAAATGGGCTACTCCTTCATGCACCTGCATTGCTCTAGTCATATACATAGAAATATGCCTATTATCCAATGTAATTCCTTCCAGATAATCATCAACAGGAAAAAGCGTCGTACTTCCTTTACTCTCTTTTATAAAATCAAAACAAAACGGTTCCGTTTGTACCCATCGTATTTCTTCAGATGTGTGCAAAACTTTTCCATAATTTTCACTCTGCATCATCATTCCCCCTACTGTATCTAATCTAAATCTATATTGTTTATCAGTATAATCCTTTATTATCTTTATACCATAAATTGGAAAATAATGCTGTTGTAACATGGGCGTTTGAGGAAATTCTGTATGGATATTTTCATCCTCTAATTGCAATATCCCATTTTCAATATCATAATGTACGATATAGCATCCTGGATTTCAGTAATTCCGTAATCCTCCTCTAGTATTGCTAACATTTTATGGATGTGTTTGTCTCTATCTCCAGCAAATTCTCCAATGTCAACAGATTTAATTGTTGGATTCAAACATTCATTACATGATTGCCAGTCTGATAGCTTCTGACTGATTATCCATATTAAATTTTTCTTTTAGTAGTTCTACTTCTCCTTCTTCAATCCTTAAAAGTACCTTCTGCTTACTCAAATGTACTCTTTCATAATATTCCAAACCCTTTTTACTTCGTCATTATATTTTTCATTCAACTGATTTCTTAATTGAATATCTGCATCATAAATAATGAAATCGCTTAATCCGCCTCTCGAAGTAAACAGTTTACTATAACTTTCTATCAAGTATTTCATTTTTGCTACTAAACTTATGTCCATTGCTGGTCTCCTAGTAATTTTGCTTTTTCCAATAGCACTTCTGTTCCAATTTTCAGAAATATCTTCAAACACTTTTCCATTACATTTCCATTAATTTAAGCTACAAAATTATTACCAAAAATATTTTTCTACTTTCTCACAATGTTTCAATGTGGTTTTTGCATATATCGCCATATCTTCTAAGAATGAGAATGTTTTATTTATCTCAGCCATTTTATTATTCTGAACAATACAAAGAATATATGGAACTATAGCCATTCCAAACACTATGTGTATCCCATCAGTTTCATTTATCAAATTCTCTTTTTCTTTATTCTCAAAAAAGAATTACTTTCTGGAATTTCTTCTTTAAAAGTTTTATATAATTCATCATATTTCATATATGAGCACCTACCTAGTACACTGTATTCCAGAGCAATTTAAAGCCTGATAAATTATTCTTCTCCACAGTCTACCACTTTCACTAACATCGCCCTACCACTTTTTATAATAGAGATACCGCTATGAAAGCATTAATACCCACTCAAAAAAGTTTTTGCCTTCGTTCTCATAATTTCCGCTTTTACCATCATTAATTGATTTTTGTGCTATTTTTACAGCCTGCTCTATATTATTCACATGAATATAAGCCAGACATTTTAACACTTCCCTCCCCATAAGAACATCTTCACATTCAACAACATACTCATCAATGTCATATTTTTCCATGAAATTGCGGCTACATTCATCTACTAATCCAACAAGATATTCTGCCTGTTCCTCATATTTCTCTATAAGTTCTATTTCCCCGTTTTTCATCAAAACCGAGGGAGCCTTAAAAGCTCCAATCGCTCTTAGCGAATCATTTCTTTTACTATTAGATGACATTTGCATAATCTTCCAGAAAATATCATCATAATCATAATTTTTAATATAAATTCTATAAATTAATTTCTGCGAATTCACAACAAGGAAATCGCAATGAATAAAAGCCTTATCTATTACCTTGTAAATGGTGTTTGTCCTTGCTTTGTATCCTCTGCTATCTGCGGAGATACGTATCGCACTAATTAATTGCTTTTGTTGATTTTTATCTAATTTCATCTGTTTTCTCCCTCGAAACACAATATTGTATCTTTATACCCAATTCAGCAACTTGATTTTGAACCGATTGTAAAAATTTTTCTGCATTACCAGTTAAATTATATAAGAAATGAATCTCTATGACTCCATATGTTATTACTTCCTCTTTGTAGATCTCCTCATATTGCCTCGCTTCAAGAAAGCTAATATATACATTAATCTTTTCTTGTAATATCACAAGATGCTGATATTCATCACTCCAATCTAAATGATCAGTTATCAATAAAATTATCCCCTTATTATCATCAGTTAATGCAACACCGTCTACCGTTTTATTATCAACTACCGACATAATACCTCCTACTCTGGTCGAATTATTTTTACCCCTGTACCTGGTGGAATCTGGTATCCACCTGTGAATATACCTTTTCCTTTTCCAACAACAGTTGCCCCTCTTTCAAGAATCTCTGGAAATGCTGCTTTTTGATTATTTGTTAATGGTGCTGTCAAAGATGATTTATATTCATTTATTACAACATTTCCATTTACATCTAATCCAATCGCATCAACTCTTGTTCTAACGTCAGAAGGTGTTTTAACAGTAATCTGTTCAACTGCTTTATTATTTTGAGAACTAAATTTAGCAAATTCTTGTTGTTCAAAAGCTCTCCCATTTGCCCTATTCTGTGCTAATACATCAGCTTTACTACTCCCCTTTCCCTCACTCTCATTTTTCGGAGGCAATACCGCCTCTGGTTTCTCTATTTGGGGACGAGTAACCTCTTTTCCTCTTGCTCGCAGGATCTCTTCGCACTCATCGCCCGTAATTCCCATCGTTTCGATCCGGCTGATGGTCTTCTTCTCTCCATCCGTGAAGTGTTCCGCACCAAATGATATGCCTCATGATTGAATTCTCCAGACATCAGATAGTTGCGGATGTATGTCTGAATATCCACCCCTTTCATTTTATCATAATCCTTGCGGAACAGGGACACAAATTCATTTACTGTTTTCACATTCTCAAGTGTACAATAATTTTTATCAGAATGTAAAACAAGATGATGTTGTTGGAAAGTCTGTAAAAATGTACAAAAACCAGCGGTATTTCAAGTGCTTTTTAGGTCTTGGAATACCGCTGATACTGTATTTTTATTTAGTTATGCAAAGAGAGCTTTCCCCCTTATATCCCCTGGCGCGTGCCATTGTAGCATGGGTATTTCAGGAGTGCCAAGGTAAATGTCACAAGATTATTACATTTTTAGCAATATAAATTTATTTTTTATCTTGTTTAATCTACTAATACCTCTTCTTGTACCATACTTCCATATTTATCTATTTCTGCTTGCCACATTTTTCTTAAATCATCAGTGATGATATTGCCTCTTCCTTTTGCAATTAATGCATCTTCCCTCTCTTTTATTGAACGTCTTGAAGCTTCACTGATCATTTCGCTCTTACAACACTCAATGAATTTCTTAAAATTTTCTGTAATATACTCTACTTTATTCCCCTTTTCATGGTCACAAAAATATATTTTACCTGTATCATCATTGCCTAATCCAATCATAATATAATTTCCAAACGAATCACAAGCAATAGGGAAAACGTTTTTTTCTAACCAATCTCCTAACTCAATATCATCTAAACTCAGCTTAACATCGCCTATGCCCAAAAAACCTCGCAAATCCGAAGAAATTTTCCCTACTTTAAATTTAGTTTTTGGCGTATATCCCCCATTGTATTTATGCAAAAATTTTTTATATTGCGTAGGCAATATGATTTTATATTGTCTTTCAATATCTATAACTTTTTCTTCTACATTACAATTTGAGAATTTTGATATTAACATCCTAATTATCCTATTTGTTGAAATATCTTTAAAACTGCTCCTTTAATCTAATAATTTAAAAACATTATTTTATAGTAAACATTTCGAATTCTTAATTTCTATCATTTCTTCTTGATTCAAATTTTTAAATTCTATCCCAACAAAATCATCTGCCAGAAACAATAAATTATTTAATTCATTAATCCTATATGCATTTAGAACACGCTCTTCAATATTATCTTTTAATATTAAAATTGCATTTTCTGACTTCCAAAATTTAAATTTTCCATCTACGGTAACATTCATATTGTTCTCATTGAAGTCCTTATTACATATACTAATTCCCATACCCTCATTTATAATTACGGGAGCATCACTAATATTATTAATTATTTCATCTTGAACAAAATAGCTAATATACTCTATCATTCCATCTTCCGGATTAATTGCTATGTCCAACGGAGGCTTGCGCTTGTCCGCATAAAACAAATGGTAATTTTGTCCTATTCTTTTATCAACAACTGATATTTCAAATAAAATAAGTCCCTCACCCATACCTTCTATTTTTCGAATATATTTTTTGTTATTAAATACTTTTTCAAACTTCACTTTTTTGCCTCTCTAATTAATCACCCTTCACCTAAACGTGCTTTTATTTACGGCTTCCTTATCAAGCTCATCTACACTTATATATATTGTAAACCTTCTGCTCCCCAAAAATGTCGTAGCTGTACTCGGATACTATTTTCCATTATGTATCAGAAAATATACTTCATCCTTAAGCCAATGTTTGTTCTTTTCATAAAGATAGTTATAATTCGCATCTGTATAATATTCCACTGGAGATATGCTATTATCTTTACCTTGAATAATATGTGGCGAATCAGCAGTACATCCTAATTCAAGCCATAGTTCCGTTAGTCCC
>OGIE01004980.1_pt1 | contig 11836 bp, 7 predicted proteins | sample 1571581 | NCBI WGS metagenome assembly OGIE01 (sample SAMEA2582021, study PRJEB24529) | metagenome | biome: Human gut stool | place: China | collected 2011
GTTATTGTGTAAAGAAAAATCCTCTGTTAGCTGGTGAAATCTTATTGCTGTCTGGTCTTACGGATCTTGCTGATGGATATATCGCAAGAAGATTCCATAGGATTAGTAATTTAGGAAAAATACTTGATCCGGTGGCTGATAAGCTGACACAGGCAGCGATGTTAATCTGTCTGTTTACTCGTTTTCCGCATGTGCTTCTTTTAATCGTAATAATGGCAGGTAAGGAGCTGTATATGGTAGTCAGTGGATGTCTTGTGATACGAAAGACAGGAAAAGTACATGGTGCAGACTGGCATGGAAAGATAGTAACCTTTTTATTATATGGAACTGCAGCGGTGCATATTATATGGTTCCACATTACACCGATGGTATCAGATCTGTTGATTGGTTTGTGCGCTATAATGATGGTCATATCGGTCGCTCTGTATATTATCCAGAATACCAGGACTCTTAAGGGAGAGACTGTATAAGCAATTTTATATTGCAATGACTAGAAAAATATTTAGGAGAACGAGGAGGCGGAAGTGATGAAGGAAATTTATCAGCAGACGGTAGAAGAGGTTCTTGAAAGGGTGAATGGCAAGAAATCTGGGCTTACGAGTGAACAGGTGAAAAGATCCAGAGAAAAGTGTGGGTGGAATGAACTTACAGAAGGAAAGAAGAAAGGTATCCTGCAGATTTTCTTTGAACAGTATAAGGATTTTCTTGTACTGATTCTAATTGCATCAGCAATCATATCTGGTATGCTTGGAGATGTGGAAAGTGCGGCAGTTATCGTGACGGTTATTACGATCAATGCAATCTTGGGAACAATACAGACGGTAAAAGCAGAACAATCTCTGCAGAGTTTAAAGAATCTTTCTGGCCCGGAGGCAAAAGTATTGCGTGATGGTACAGTCGTTCAAATTCCGGCAAGAGAACTGGTTGTTGGAGATGTGATACTGCTTGAAGCAGGAGATATGATTCCGGCTGATGGAAGACTGATTGAAAATGCAAGTCTTAAGATTGATGAGAGTGCTCTTACAGGAGAAAGTCTTGCAGTTGAGAAAAACATGGATACAATATTGACGGAAGCGCCACTTGGTGATCGGACAAATATGTTATTTTCCGGTAGTTTTGTAACGTATGGGCGTGGGAAAGCTGTTGTAACGGATATAGGAATGCAGACAGAAGTCGGAAAGATTGCAGGACTTTTGAAGTCAACTTCGGAAAAACAGACACCACTTCAGGTGAGTTTGGAAGTCTTTGGAAAGAAGCTTTCTATTATGATTCTGGTATTTTGCGGACTCTTATTTGCAATAAATGTGTTCCGCGGTGAAAAGATCAGCAGTGCATTTATGTTTGCAGTAGCACTTGCAGTAGCAGCAATTCCTGAAGCGCTAAGTTCTATCGTGACAATTGTACTTTCTTTCGGAACACAGAAGATGGCAAAAGAGCATGCAATCATTCGTAAACTACAGGCGGTAGAAGGACTTGGAAGTGTTTCTATTATTTGTTCGGATAAGACAGGAACGCTCACACAGAATAAAATGACGGTTGAAGATTATTATATAGATGGAAAAAGAATTTCAGCAGAGGCAATTGATATATCAGATCAGGCACAAAAATGTCTTTTAAATTACAGTATTCTATGTAATGATTCGACAAATGAAAATGGAGTAGAAATTGGAGATCCAACAGAAACAGCATTGATTAATCTTGGAAGTCGATATGGGATAGAGGCGGCAAGCGTAAGAAAGCTTTATCCAAGAAATGGAGAACTGCCATTTGACAGTGATCGAAAGATGATGTCAACACTTCACCTGATAGATGGTAAAAATCAAATGATTGTAAAAGGTGCAGTCGACAAGCTCCTGGAACGTACAGAGCAAATCTGGACGAAAGAGGGAATTCGAAAAATTACTGAGGAAGATAAAGAAAAAATACAACGTCAAAATCAGGAATTTTCGATGGAAGGTTTAAGAGTATTGGCTTTTACCTATCGTGAAATTCCTAAGAATCACACATTAACGATACAAGATGAGGATCACTTAGTATTTCTTGGTTTGATTGCGATGATGGATCCTCCGAGAGAAGAATCAAAAGCTGCGGTAGCGGAATGTATAAAAGCGGGAATTCGACCGGTTATGATCACCGGAGATCATAAAATTACAGCAGCAGCAATTGCAAAGAGAGTTGGAATATTACATGATTTATCGGAAGCCTGTGAAGGGGCAGATATAGAAAATATGAGTGACGAGGAACTCAAAGAATTTGTCTCAAATATTTCTGTGTATGCAAGAGTGTCACCGGAACATAAAATTCGCATTGTTCGGGCATGGCAGGAAAGAGGAATGATTGTGGCAATGACAGGAGACGGTGTCAATGATGCACCGGCATTAAAGCAGGCAGATATTGGTGTTGCAATGGGAATGACCGGAACGGAAGTTGCGAAAGATGCAGCAGCGATGGTACTTACAGATGATAACTTTGCAACAATCGTAAAAGCAGTGGAAAATGGACGAAACTTATATCAGAATATCAAGTATGCGATACAGTTTCTTTTGTCAGGAAATTTCGGAGCAATTTTAACCGTTCTTTGTTCATCGGTTGCAGGACTTCCGGTGCCATTTGCACCAGTACATTTACTCTTTATTAATCTTTTGACGGATAGTCTTCCGGCAATTGCGTTAGGCTTAGAGCCGGATAGAAGTGAAGTGATGAGTGAAAAACCGAGATTGGCAGATGAGTCGATATTGACAAAAGATTTTCTTAGCAAAATCGGTCTGGAAGGTTTGATAATTGGAGCAATGACAATGATCAGTTTTTTGACAGGATACAACCAGAATGGTACATTGCTTGGAAGCACGTATGCTTTTGGAACTCTTTGTCTGGCACGTTTGTTTCATGGATATAATTGCAAATCAGATCATCCGGTCATTTTTACAAAAGGTCTCTTTCATAACAAGTGGCTTCAGGGAGCATTTGTGTTAGGTGCAGTACTCATTACAACAGTACTGACGGTTCCTGGTTTCCATAACTTATTCAAAGTGGAAACGTTGAATCTGATGCAGCTTGGATGTGTATATTTATATGCTTTTGCAAGCCTTCTGATTATTCAATTACTTAAGTGTATACGTATGAAACTAAGAAAAAGAGGGGAAAGATAGTGGATTTAAGTAGATGTTCTATGAAAAAAATTCGAGAACTGATTGTGTTTACGGCATTTCTTGTAGTTGCTTTGTGGAAATTCGATGTGGTGATTGAAGTGCTGAAGTCAATATGGAAAATTGTGTTTCCTTTTGCGCTTGGTGGTGCAATTGCCTTTGTGATTAATGTACCAATGAGTTTCCTGGAAAAGAAAATGCTCGGAAAGATAAAAGAAAATAATAAAATAGGAAAAAAAGCTGCGAGACCGATAAGCCTGCTTCTTACAATTATATTGGCAGCAGGTGTAATGGTATTGGTAATGTTTGGTGTGATTCCACAGCTTACACAGACCATGGGAAATCTGATGACGAGTATTTCAGATTTTATTCCACAGATGCAAAACTGGATTCGGGAATTTTCACATGATAATCAGGATATTATGAAATTGGTAGATCAGCTGCAGTTTCAGCCTGATCAGGCAATTAAATGGGGAATAAGTCTTCTTGGAAACGGAGTCGGAAATATGATGAATACGACGATGTCAGCAGTAGGTTCCATTGCCAGTGGATTAGCGACCTTTTTTATTTCGTTTTCCTTTGCATGCTATATTCTTTTTCAGAAGGAAAAATTACATTTACAGGTAAGAAAAGTGATTTTCGCTTTTATTCCAAAACAAAAAGCAGATGCAATTCTTAACATATGTTCGCTGACATATCGGACATTTGCAAATTTTCTTGCAGGGCAGTGTCTGGAAGCAGTAATTCTCGGAATGATGTTTGTTATCACGCTAAGTATTTTAAAAATGCCATATGCACTTTTAATTGGAATTTTGATCGCGTTTACCGCATTGGTTCCTATCTTTGGAGCCTTTATTGGCTGTGCCGTGGGAAGTTTTCTGATCTTTATGGTAAATCCAAAACAGGCAGTTTTATTTATTATAGTTTTTCTGCTTTTGCAGCAGATAGAAGGTAATCTGATCTATCCTCATGTGGTTGGCGGATCAGTAGGACTTCCATCAATTTGGGTACTGGCGGCAGTTACAATCGGCGGAAATCTTATGGGAATTATAGGTATGCTGATTTTCATTCCACTTGTATCGGTATTTTATACTATATTCCGGGAGTTCGTATATCTGCGCCTAAAAAAACAACATATAAAACGAGTAACGAGAACGGATGTGGAAGAGTATGCGGAGGAGGAAATTGCGTCATCCTTTATTTTGCCGAATGAAAAATAATGATATGATACAAATATAAATGAAGTGTAATGCCGATTATTAAGACGTTATAAAAATAGATTACAAAGGAAGAAGATATTATGAAGAAAATAGGAATCATGACAGACAGCCACAGTGGAATTTTGAGCGAAGAAGCGCAGAGACTCGGAATTAAGGTACTACCGATGCCCTTTTATATCGGAGAGAAAGTGTATCGTGAAGGAGTAGATCTTTCCAGAGATGAATTTTATGATATGCTTCGAAAGGGCGTAGATGTATCTACATCTCAGCCGTCACCAACAGAAGTTATGGATATGTGGAAAGAGATGCTGAAAGAATATGAGGAGATTGTTTATATTCCTCTTAGTAGTGCTTTAAGTGGGTCCTGTATGACAGCAGAAGCCATGGCAAATGAAGATGAATTTGCCGGTAAGGTGTTTGTCGTAGATAACGGTCGTGTGGCAACCCCGATGCATCGTTCTGTTCTTGATGCAGTAGAAATGGCAGAAGAAGGATACAGTGTAGTCGAAATCAAGAAAATTCTTGAAGAAACCAGAGAAAAAATGACAATTTATATCGGGCTCAGCACACTGAAATATCTCAAAAAAGGAGGAAGAGTCAGCTCTGTGACAGCTTTGGCAGCAGATGTCCTGAATATCAAACCTGTTATGCATTTCAGCACAGGAAAGCTTGATATCTACCAGAAATGCCGTGGTATGAAGAAATCACGTAAAGTTATGATCGATGCAATGAAGCATGAGCTGGAAACGAATTTCCGAGAAGAATATGCTGCGGGTAAAGTGTACCTGATGGCGGCGTCCAGCAGTACCGATGAAGTGACAGAAGAATGGGTAAACCAGATTAAAGAAAGTTTCCCGGGAATGGAAGTCATGTGTGATAAACTTTCCTTCGGTTTGTCCTGTCATATCGGTCCGGATGGACTGGGAATCGGATGCACCTGTAAGCCAGTGTAAAAAACTGCTCCGGAGAAGATAAAATAAAAGATTAGGGTGTCAAAAGGTTTATAGCCTTTGATATAAATTTGTACCTTGAAAACTTAACACGATATGTAAAAACATTGGATTCTTTGGTAAAATGTAGGTAGCATTTTATGAGGTGATCTATATGTCTTTTGTTAAAAATGATAATCAACAGCTTACTGTTTTAGACAGTACTTTTAATCTTACAGAACGCGAAAAACGAATGTTAGAAAAATCATGGGCAAATACTTTTGCAGACAAAGTTTTTCCTGCTATTGATGAAAATATTTTTTCTGTTCTTTACAGTAAAAAAGCATCCAGACCTAATACTCCGGTCAATGTGATTGTTGGGGCACTGATTCTTAAAGAAGCTCTTAATGTTACTGACGATGAGATCGTTGAAGCTATGGCATTTGATATCCGCTATCAGTATGCACTGCACACAACCAGTTTTGAAGAGCAGCCAATTAGTGACAGAACCCTCAGCAGGTTTAGAGCAAGAGGAAACAGAGCATGATGTTGATCTTATTCATGAATGTGTTGTAAAAATGGCAAAAGAAATATCTGATTTTATGGATATCACTCCGGATAAACAACGTATGGACAGTTTAATGGTTGCTGCAAATATCAGAAACCTCTCATTGCTTGAATTGTTTTATACTTGTGTTGCTAATCTTTGCAAAATAATGGATGAGCGTGGAACAAAGCGGGATATGGATGCAACTGAGAGAAACGTTGTTGTGATGAAAGATGCAGATATCTTGATAAAGATTTGTGATTCAACCGGTGATTTTGATGATACAAGTGAATATCAGCTTCTTATTCGCCTATTAAAGGAACGCACAATCATTGATGATGGTGGCTCAAGGCGGCTTCGACAAAAAAGAGGAAGTTGAAAATCCTTCAGAAGTATTGCTTAATCCTTCTGATCCAGAAGCCACTTTCCGCTATAAAGCAGGTGGCAGACATCTTGGATACGTTGGAAACGTAGTTGAAGCTGTCGGAGAAAAAAGCAGTCTGGTCATTGTCTACGATTACCAGCAAAATACCTACGCAGATAATCAGTTTATGAAAGATTATCTTAATGAGAAAAAAGATTTTTCTGATGGTTCTTTTATTGTTGCCGATGGGGCATACAGCGGAGAAGAGAACTCACGTTTAGCATCTGAACATAATCTAAAACTTGTTACAACCAATTTCACAGGACGCAAACCAGATGAAATATATGCTGATTTTGTTTTTACTGATGATGGAAAATATCTCATCAAATGTAAGAATAATCGTGTACCTGAAGACTGTATCTATGATCCAGGCAATGAGCGTTCCGTTGCGTATTTTCGGATAAGTGACTGCGAAGGATGTCCTTACAAAGAACGGTGTCAGTCGCGTTTTCTAAAAACACGAGTCCGAAAGGAAGTATCTTGGAAATCCGTTGGTCGTGCAAAACAATTACAGTACATGCAAACAAAAGAATTCTCTGAATACTCATAATTTAGAAATAGAGTTGAGACAATTTCATCTCTTCTCCGCCAAAGGTATCATGTGAATAGGAAAGATAATTATAGGCTCAAAAATTATATCTTTCACAAATTCGTGTTAAATTTTCAAGGTACAAGCAAAATCAAATATTAAAATGAGCTTTTGACACCCTAATTCTATAAGTCAAAAAAGCGCCCCGCAACGCGGGACGCTCTCCGTGTGCACAGCTCAAATGGGTAAAATTTGCTGTGCGAAGACTGCGGCAGGGAAACCACAGCCTTTTGGTATATTAAATTAGGGAAAGGAATTATCAATTACAAAAGCGATAATACGTCAATATTATCTCTGTACACGTCCGGAAGCATCGCCGCCAGCCAGTTTCTTGACCTCGTCAACGCTTACCATGTTGAAGTCACCCTCAACAGAATGCTTTAAGCAGCTTGCTGCTACTGCAAACTCGATCGTAGACTGCGGATCGTAGTCGTTTAAGCAAGCGTAGATCAGTCCGCCGCCGAAGGAATCGCCGCCGCCGACACGGTCAACGATGTGCATTAAGTACTCCTTGGAGAAGTAGCTCTGACCATCCTCGTAAAGCATTGCTGCCCAACGGTTATCGTTTGCGGAAATGGAAGTTCTTAATGTGATTGCCACCTTCTTGAATCCGAAACGGTCTGTTAACTTCTGTGCAACCTCTTTGTAGCCTTCCTTGTTCAGCTCGCCTGCGGTAACCTCTGTACCCTCAGACTTGATACCGAATACGTCGTTTGCATCTTCCTCGTTGGAGATACATACATCTACATACTTGCAAAGTTCGCCCATCACCTGTCCGGCTTTCTCCTTGGACCATAGCTTGTTGCGGTAGTTCAAGTCACAGCTTACAGTAATGCCCTTAGCCTTTGCAGCCTTGCATGCCTCTAAGCAGATTGCTGCAACGTTGTCACCCAGTGCAGGAGTGATTCCTGTGAAGTGGAACCAGTCAGCACCGTCAAAAATCTTATCCCAGTCAAAATCAGCAGTCGTTGCTGTTGCAATGGAAGAACCTGCGCGGTCATAAATAACCTTGGACGGTCTCTGGCTTGCACCCTTCTCAAGGAAGTAGATACCTACACGGTCACCGCCGCGAACGATATCGGAAGTGTCTACACCGTACTGTCTTAACGCATTCACACCAGCCTGTCCGATCTCATGAGCCGGAAGCTTTGTAACAAAGCTTGCATCCATTCCGTAGTTTGCAAGAGATACTGCAACGTTTGCCTCACCGCCGCCGTAAGTAGCGCCGTAGGTACCAGCCTGTACAAAACGATAGTAGCCTTCCGGTGCAAGACGAAGCATAATCTCACCAAATGTAACGACTTTCTTTGCCATTATTGAATCCTCCTAAATGTATGTTTCACTATGTGAAACCGTGTTTCATTTTCTATAATAAAATTATAACATCTAATACCAGAATGTCAAATATGTTTTTATTTAAGTCCAAAAAAATTCCAAATTATTTCCGATTTTCACTTTTCTATTTTAGCAGGATGATATATAATAAAAACAGATTGGTTCACATTACAGAACCATGTTTCGCAATGTGGAACATGCATATCGTATCCATAGACACAGTGTGCTGCATTTTCTCATAAAACATTCTTTTTGAGATGCCGTGACGTGTCAGAATTTTTACTTTCTTATTTATTCTTACATCATCAGGAGGAGATTATTTATGGACCGTAAATATGATGTCATCACTTTAGGGGAGATTTTACTCCGGCTTTCCACGCCGATCAACGGACGTCTTGCACAGGGCGATACGCTGATGAAGCACCTCGGCGGCGCCGAACTCAACATTGCTTCCGAGATCGGACAGCTCGGCCTTAAGACGGCAATCATTTCAAAGATTCCAAACAACCTGCTGGCCGCTTTCATCAAGAACCAGCTCAACGCTTCCCGCGTCAGCGAGAATTATCTGATCGAGGATCACTCGGACGACAGCCGCGTCGGCATCTACTACTATGAGTACGGCTCCTACCCGAGAAAGCCGCGTGTGGTCTATGACAGAAAACATTCATCCATCAACAATATTGACATCAAGGACGTTCCGGCTACCATGTTCTACAATACCAGGCTGTTCCACACCAGCGGCATCACCTTAGGACTCGGCGGCAACGCACAGAAGTTCGCGATCGAATGTATCCGCAAGTTCAAGGAGAACGGCACCCTGATCTCCTTCGATGTCAACTACCGCGCAAACCTCTGGAGCGGCGAGGAGGCAAGAAAATGCATCGAATCCATCCTTCCGTATGTTGATATCTTTTTCTGCTCCGCCGACACTGCCCGGCTGACCTTCGGCAAGACCGGCACGATTGAGGAGATCCAGAAGTCCTTCTGTGAAGAATATCCGATCTCCGTGGTTGCCTCGACAGAGCGCACCGTCATCACGCCGAAGAAGCACGACTTTACCTCCATCATCTACTCTGCGAAGGAAGACCGCTACTACAGCGAATCTCCTTACAACAGCATCGATGTGGTCGACCGGATCGGAAGCGGTGACGCCTATGTCTCCGGCGCGCTCTACGGTTACTTAAGACACCACGACTGCCAGAAAATGTTAGAGTACGGCAATGCCATGGCCGCCATCAAGCACAGCGTCATCGGCGATATGGTCTTTACCGATCTCGAGGAGATCGACGGCATCATCGCCCAGCACAAGGATACCTCCGGCTTCCAGCTTGAGATGAACCGATAAAGCAAAAATGACGGCGGCAGTCCCGCGGATACTCTCCGCCGGACTGCCGCCGTCATTTTTATTCTGAATCTTCTCTATGGTTCCGCCGCCGGCTCCTTTTATCAGAGCCGGCTCTTTTCCAGAATCAGGATCTTTTTCGCTTCTCCCGGGACAGAATGTTTCTCATCCACCTCCGAATCATTTCCGGTGTGGTGTCCCTTCACATTTTCGCAATCAGAGCATCCGGCACGGTGATGTGATCCAGATGCCAGATCTCATCCACATACTCCTGAATTGTGCGGTCGGAAGAGAATTTGCCTGCGTGGGCCGTATTTAAAATAGCGCTCTTCGCCCATGCCTGCTTATCCTGATAGTACTCCACAATCCGCTTCTGCGCATCCACATAGGAACGGAAATCCTTGAGGATAAAATACGTGTCTGCATACTGCGTGCACTGCGTGTTGAGCAGTGAATTGTAGAGATCGCGGAACAACCCCGGATCGTTCGGCGAAAATGTGCCGTCCACAAGCTGATTTACCACCTTGCGGATACCCTCGTCGCTGTTGTAGATCTGCATCGGATCATAATCGCGGTTGCGCTCATGCGCAATGACTTCCTCGGAGCTCATGCCGAAAATGAAAATATTCTCCATTCCGACTTCCTCTGCCATCTCCACGTTCGCGCCGTCCATGGTACCGAGTGTCAGCGCACCGTTTAACATGAACTTCATATTGCCGGTACCGGATGCCTCCTTGCTGGCAGTCGAAATCTGCTCGCTGACATCCGCCGCTGCGAAGATCCACTCCGCATTGGACACGCGGTAATCCTCGATGAATACGACCTTGATCTTTCCTTTAATGTCCGCATCGTTGTTGATGACGTCCGCCACACTGTTGATGAGCTTGATCGTAAGCTTGGCGTTCCGATAGCCTGCCGCCGCTTTCGCGCCGAAAATAAAGGTTCTCGGGTAGAAATCCATCTGCGGATTTGCCTTTAACTCATTGTACAGGTACATCACATGCAGAATATTCAAGAACTGTCTCTTATACTCATGCAGACGCTTTACCTGCACATCGAAAATGGAATCCGGATCAACTTCGATGCCGTTATGCTCCCTGATATACTCTGCCAGGCGCACTTTGTTCCTGCGCTTGATCTCCATGAACTCCTTCTGGGCTTTTGCGTCCGATGCATACGGAACCAGACGTGCAAGCTGCATCAGCTCTGTGATCCAGCCGTCGCCGATATGCTTTGTCACCCAGTCGGCAAGCAGCGGATTGCCGTGCATCAGGAAACGTCTCTGCGTGATGCCGTTGGTCTTGTTGTTGAACTTCTCCGGGAACATCTCATAAAAATCATGAAGCTGCTCGTTCTTTAAGATCTCCGTGTGCAGTCTTGCCACACCGTTGACGGAATAACCGGCTGCAATGGCGAGATGCGCCATCTTCACCTGACCGTCGTAAAGGATTGCCATGCGGGCAACCTTGCCGTCATCCCCCGGGTAGCGTTCCTGGATCTGCAGTACAAAACGGCGGTTGATCTCATCCACGATCTGGTAGATTCTCGGAAGCAGTCTCTGGAAAATCTCAATCGGCCATTTTTCCAGTGCTTCCGCCATGATCGTATGGTTGGTGTAGGCACAGGTCTTCGTGGTAATCTCCCACGCCTCATCCCAGCCGAGACCTTCCTCATCCACAAGAATACGCATCAGTTCTGCCACCGTCACCGTCGGGTGTGTGTCGTTCAACTGGAACGTCACCTTCTCCGGCAGCCTGCGGATGTCATCATGGTTCTTCTTATAGCGCGCCAGCGCACGCTGTACACTCGCGGATACGAAGAAATACTGCTGCTTTAAGCGGAGCTCCTTGCCCGCAACATGATTGTCGTTCGGGTAAAGCACTTCCACCAGATTTCTTGCAAGATTCTGCTGCTCGACCGCCTTCTGATAATCTCCCTTATCAAATGAATCCAGCTCAAAATAATCCTTTGCCGCCGCATCCCAGATCATTAACGTATTGACCACGTTGTTGCCGTATCCGACCACCGGCATGTCATACGGGATCGCCAGCACCGACTGATAATCCTCCTGCACAAAACGCAGGCTTCCATCCTCCCTGCTCTCCGTGCGTACATGTCCGCCAAACTTGATCTCGTAAGTGTACTCCGGTCTGTGCAGTTCAAACGGATAACCATTTTTCAGCCAGTTATCAGGCACTTCGACCTGAAAGCCGTCCTGAATCTTCTGCTTGAACATACCGTAGCGATAACGGATCCCGCAGCCGTAAGCTGCGTATCCGAGTGTGGAGAGGGAATCCATAAAGC
>OGIE01004982.1_pt1 | contig 11836 bp, 10 predicted proteins | sample 1571581 | NCBI WGS metagenome assembly OGIE01 (sample SAMEA2582021, study PRJEB24529) | metagenome | biome: Human gut stool | place: China | collected 2011
CCCTTGGCCCCCTCTGCGAGGGGGCTCCGCCCGCAGGCGGTGGGGGAGAGAACCTGATGTGGCCAGAAAGATTTCGGGCAATGGCGAGGTTCAACCCCTCCGGCCTTCGGCCACCGCTCCCCCTCTGGCGCTACGCGCCACTTCCCCCGTACCGGGGGAGTCTGTCCTGCTAGGGGAGGCAAGAGAAAAAAGGAGGCATCCATGAATCTATCCATCCTCTTGGTCCAGTACCGCCCCGACGAGGGCGAGCTGCGGCGGACGCTGGCGTCGCTGCTGCGGCAGAGCTGCCGTGATTTTGAACTGGTCGTGGCGGATGACGGCTCCGATGAGGACTTCTTTCCGCTGACGCGCAAAATTCTTGCAGAAAACGGCTTTACCGGCGCAAAATTTGTCAAGCTCACCCCCAACGGCGGCACGGTCAAAAACGTTTTGAACGGCGCAAAGCAGGCAACCGGGAAATGGGTGTTCACCGTCTCGCCGGGGGACTATCTCTACGACGCCGACACGGTGGCGTGGCTGCTGGAGGTCTTGCGCCGCGATGCCCCGCGGGTCGCCTTTGGCCGCCTGGCCTGCTACGCAGACCGGGACGGCGCACCGATCCGGCGCCCCGGCGACGCGCCGTTTGACCGCACGCCCTACCGCCCCGGCGCGTATGACGCCAAGACCGCCAAGCGCAATATGCTGCTCTATGATGACGGCATCAGCGGCGCGGGGCTCGTGTATGAGCGGGAATTGCTCGTACACGCGCTGGAAAAGATGGCGGGCCGCGTCCTGCTGGCCGAGGATTTCGCTGCGCGGCTCTTTGCCGTGGAAAACATCCCGATGGTCGGCTATGACCGCTGCATTGCGTGGTATGAGGTCGGCACCGGCGTTTCCACCAACGAGGGCGCGCGCGCCCGGATGCTGCGCGACTGGCGTGCCATGGTAGAGCTGCTGCGGGAGCTGTACCCCAAAGACCGCACCGTGCGGCTGGCGTATGAATATTACTTCAATGATCGGCACAAATCGCGGCTCGTCCGCGGGCTGGTCGGGCGGCTCATCGTGCCGCAGAACGCCCCCTTCAAAAAAGCCCAGCACGCCTGGGTCCCTCCCGTGAACGGAGATATTCAGGAATTAAAGCAGATTTACGAGTCAGCCCTTGGCCCCCTCTGCGAGGGGGCTCCCGCCGCAGCGGGTGGGGGAGAGAACCTGACGTAGCCCGAAATATTTCGGGCTGTGGCAAGGTTCAACCCTTCCGGCCCTGCGGGGCCACCTCCCCTGCTAGGGGAGGCAAGGAGTAATACACAGAAAGGCAACCACTATGATCATCCAGACCATCAGCATCAAAAGCGTGACGGCGCAGGGGATGGGCACCCTCTCGGTCTTTGAGGGCAGCCATGATGTGCCCTTTGACATCAAGCGCATTTACTATATCCACGGCGCGCCCAAGGGCACCCACCGCGGCGGCCACGCCCACAAGGCACTGCGGCAGGTGCTGTGGTGCCCCTACGGCAGCATCCGCATCCGGCTGGACAATGGCCGCGAGAAGGCCGACGTCCTGCTGGACAGCCCCGACAAGGGCCTGATCGTCGAGCACTATATGTGGCGCGAGATGATCTGGGAGAAAAAGGACTCCGTGCTCTGCGTCGCGGCGGATTCCTACTACGATGAATCGGATTATATCCGTGACTACGATGAATTTCTGGAAGCTGTCAAGGGAAAGGATCTGGACTGATGCAGTGGACGGTACGCCCCTACACCCCGGCGGACGAGGCCGAGTGGGACCGCTTTGTCATGCACGAAAGCGGCAACGGCACGTTTTTGCAGACCCGCAACTTTTTGAACTACCACCCCGCGGGCCGGTTTACGGATGCCTCGCTCATGGTCTATAACGAGCACGGCGGCCTCGGCGCAGTGGTGCCCGCGGCGCTGCGGCTGGACGGTGCAACGAGAATTTTCCGCTCCCACCCGGGCAGCACGTTTGGCGGGCCGGTGCTGCGCAGCACCTACAACTCCGCGGCTAAGTCCATCGGGATTTTGCAGGCGGTGGAGGATTATATTGCCACGCGCTACGATGCGGCGGATTTCCGCCCGACGCCCGATCTGTTCAACGGCGTCGAGAACGTCGCGCTGCAATACGCCTTCACCTATCTGGGCTACACCCAGCAGACCGAGCTGAGCACCTGGGTGCCGGTGGCGGGCCGCACGCCGGAAACGCTGCTGGCGTCCTTCCGCCAGAACAAAAAGCAGGATGTGAAAAAGGCGCTCAAGCAGGATTTAACGTTCCGCAAGCTGGAAACACGGGCGGAAATCGACGCCTTCCACGCGCTGCTTCGGCAGAACCTACAAAAATTCGGCGTTGAGCCTGTGCATACCGCCGATGAACTCTGGGAGTTCAAGACCAGCCGCCTGCCCGACATTGCCGGGTTTTACGGCGTGTTTGCGGACGAGCAGATGGTCGCGGGCGGCATGACCTTCTACTTTGCCCAGGCCAACGTGCTGCACACCCAGTATCTGGCGGCGGATTTGTCCATCCGTAGTTACAGCCCGGCGGCGTATCTCTATTACCGGATGCTCTGCCTGGCCGCCGGGATGGGCTGCAACGCCCTGTCCTGGGGCATCTCGACGGAGGAACGCGGCAAGGTGCTGAACTTCGGCCTTGTGGAGAGCAAGGAAGGGTACGCGAGCTGCCATGCCGTGAACCTCGGCTTTACAAAAACCTTTAGCAAGAAGGAAACAAACGATGCAACGTGAGTTTGGCGGCTACCTGCCGCTGGAGCTGCCCCATGGGCAGGAGCTGTACACCGGCGCGGGCGTGCTGCGGCTGAACTGTGGCCGCAATGCGATTGTGGCTGCCCTGCGCGACGCGGGCGCGAAAAAGGTGTATCTGCCCTATTACAACTGCAACACGGTCTATGACGCCGTGACCCGCGCGGGCTTTGCGGTGGAGCGCTATCCGTTGGACGCGCACCGCCTGCCTGTCTGCCCCGCGCTGGGCGACGGCGAGTGGCTGCTGTATGTCAACTACTTCGGCATTGCGTCGGACGACCTGCTGGCCGAGGTCAAGCGCCGCTGGCCGCGGGTGATTTTTGACAACACCCAGGCGTTTTTTTCAGCGCCCCGTATGGATGCCGACAGCTACAACGTCTATTCCTGCCGCAAGTTCGTCGGCGTGCCGGACGGCGCGTACCTTGTACACACGGGACTGACCGACGGGATTTACCCGGCAGACACCAGCTGGCAGCACGCGGCGTTTTTGTTCCGCTGCATCGATGAAAGCGTGAACAGCGCCTACGGCGACAGCCTCGACAACGAGAGCCGCTTTGACGGCGAGATCCGCGGCATGTCGCCCTCGACCCGGCGCATCCTCGCGTCCGTCGAGTACGACGCCCTGCGCCTGCGCCGCCGCGCCAACTACGAGGTGCTGCACGCCGCGCTGGCCCCGCACAATGCGCTGGACTGCCCGGCCGGCGCCGATGCGATGATCTATCCGTTTTTGTGCCGGGTTGACGGCCTGCGCGGACGGCTGATAAAAAATAAAGTCTACGTCAGCCAGTGGTGGAAGTACCTGCTGGAGCTGCTGCCCGCCGACTCCGTCGAGGCCGACTACAGCCGGTACCTGCTGCCGCTGCCCATCGACCAGCGCTACACGCCCGACGATATGCGCGCACTGGCGGCGCTGGTGCTGCAGCTGAAAGAGGAAGGGGAACCCGCATGACACAGCAGCCCAAGGTCAGTGTGCTGATCTCGTTTTACAATCTGGCCCCCTTCGTGGACCAGACGATGGAAAGCGTGCTGGCGCAGAAAACCGACTTCCCCGTGGAAATCCTCTGCGCGGACGACGGCTCCGACGACGGCACGATTGAAAAGCTGCGCAGCTGGGAGGCAGCGCACCCCGACACCGTCCGCGTCTTTGTCATGGACCGCGTGCCGGGCAAAAAATATGAGGGCAACGAGCGCATCCGGCGGATGAACGCCATCCGCGGGCGGCTTTTTTACGAGGCCAAAGGCAGCTATGTCTGCTATCTGGACGGCGACGATTTTTACACCGATGACCGCAAGCTGCAAAAGCAGGCGGACATTTTGGACGCCGACACAGACCACAAATACGTGGCCTGTGGGCACAACGGCTGCTACTACTGGCAGAGCACCGGCGAGACGAAGCCGATTGAAAAGCCCATCCGGGAATGTGCGCTGACGGCGAAGGAGTATTGGAGCTTTTTCTATATCCACACCAACGCCATGATGTTCCGCAACATCGGCCTGCAGGGCATTGACCCGTACACGAGCGGCATCCAAATCATTGATAACCTGCTGACCTACCAGTTTCTGCCCTACGGCGGGGTGTACTATATCCCGGACTGCATGTTCAACTACCGCCAGACGGAGGACAGCACCTTCCACCGCCGCAGCGTCTACCAGAATTATATCCTGAACGCCTTGATGCTCTACCAGCAAAAGACGGTGCTGCGCGGTTTATTCGGTGCGGGGCTGGTACGCACCCTGTTTGAGTACACCCAGCTGTATGAGAACCGCCGCGACCCCAAGCTGACCGAGGAGGGGCAGACCTACCTCGAAAACATTGACCGCTACGGCGCGGGCCGCCTGCGCCGCCTTGTGAACTATAATAAGGAAAGCGCCCCGGTGCGCCTGTGGTGCGAGCTGGAAAATAAATTCTGGTTCTTTATCACGAAGGTCTGCCGCCATTTTATCTGGAAGCCCAAGGTGCGGGCCCTGCTGGAAGAGGCACGTATCAAAACCGAAAAAGGGGAGTGCTGAATCATGGAAGAAATGAACGAACTGACCGCCGAAGAACGGGCCCGCATTTTACAGCATGAGCTGGAGGCCGTCTACGGCTCGTCGTCGTACAAGATTGGCCGCGCTGTGACCTGGCTGCCCCGCCATGCGAAAAAGGCGCTGGCGTACCTTGCCCACAACGGCCCGGCCATCAGCGCCAAATATCTGTATACCTACGCGAAATATCACAAGGTCGCCAACAAGGAATACGCCTACTGGGCCTGCCTGCAAAAAAAGGACTACCCCGAAGCACTGAAAAAATGGTTCCTGGAGATGAACTATACCCATCAGCCGCTCGATTTGGAGCACCCCAAGACTTTCAGCGAAAAGACGCAGTGGCTCAAGCTGTACGGCCATTTGGATGAGCAGCGCGACCTTGTGGATAAGTATAAGGTCCGCGACTGGATCAGGGAGAAAGTCGGCGAGGAATATCTTATCCCGCTGCTGGGCGTGTGGGACCGCTTTGATGAAATCGACTTTGACAAGCTGCCAGACAGATTCGTATTGAAAACGAACCACGGCGCGGGCTGGAACTATATTGTGCAAGATAAATCAAAACTGGACAAGGCTGATGCCAAGGCAAAGTTTGATTTGTGGACCAAGCTGAATTTTACCTACTATCAGGGCGGCTTGGAACTGCAATATGAGCATATCCAGCCCAAAATCATTGCGGAACAGTTCATTGAGAATGACGGCGGCGATCTGTACGACTACAAGCTCTGCTGCTTTGACGGCGAACCCAAGGTCATCATTTATATTATGAACCGTTACGTGGACGCCGATGAGCGCATCATCTGTTTTGACACGGACTGGAACGTGCTGCCGTTCAACCTGTTCACCCCGCTCGAGCAGCCGGATGACATCCCCCGCCCGAAAAACCTGGAAAAGATGGTCGAGGTAGCCCGCACGCTGAGCCAGGGCATTCCGTTTGTGCGTGTGGATCTCTACGCACTGAACGATGGAACGATTAAATTTGGCGAGATGACGTTCACGACCTACAGCGGCATTGCGCCGTGGCACCCCGAGAGCGCCAACGAGTACATGGGCAGCCTCATTCACCTGCCCGGCGTCGACGACTAAGGAGACACCATGCCGAAAGTCAGTATCCTTGTACCCGTCTACAAGGCGGAAAAAACGCTGGACGCCTGCGTCGAGAGCATCCTTGCGCAGACGTTCCCGGACTTTGAGCTGCTGCTCATCGACGACGAAAGCCCGGACCGCTGCCCGGAAATGTGCGATGCCTGGGCAAAAAAAGATCCACGCATCCGCGTTTTGCACCCGGCCAAGGCCGGGCCCGGCCCGTCCGGCGCGCGCAACGCCGGGGTGCAGGCCGCCGCGGCCCCCTGGCTGACGATGGTGGACAGCGACGACACGATAGCGCCCGACCTTGTGGAAAAGCTGCTGACAGGCGCGGAGACCACCGGCGCAGAGCTGGTGATCTGCAACGGCTGCCCCGTGACCGAGGACGGCGCACGGCACCCGCTGCCCGCCGACGAGCAGTTCACGAAGGACACGCTGCTGGACGTAGATGCGTTCTGGGACGCCTTCCATACGCCGTGGATCAACCAGTTCACCGGCACGGCCCACCGCCTCTACGCTGCAAGGCTTTTTGACGGCGTGCGCTACCCCGTGGGCCTGCTGCACGAGGATTACTACGTGCTGCCGGATTTAATTGCACATTGCAGCGCTGTTTACTGCATGGCCTTTACGGGTTATTATGTGCTGCGCCACGCGGGCAGCATCACCGACGGTGCGCGCCATGAGGTGCGCCTGGCCATGACGAAAGGCGACATCCACCGCGCCGAATACTTTTTGCGCAACGGCTGGTATGACCGCGCCGAGGGTGCGCTGACCGATGCTGCGCTGTTTTTACACGACAACAAGCGCGCCTACGATTTGACCAAGCCCGGCCACCGCGCGGAATTTGCCGAGACAAAACGTGAGCTTTGCCGTGTGTACGATGCGCTGGCCGCCCAAAAGGGGAGCGCGTCGATGAAACTGCGGGCCGCCGCACTGAGGGCGGGGCTGGGCGTGTTTGCCATGTATGTGAGAGCGCGGGGGTGACGGGCAGAGTCCCCCGGCCATCGCTGCGCTCGGCCACCTTCCCGCAAAGCGAGGAGCTGGCCGCGAAGCCGGCCTGAGGGGCTTTAGCCCGTTCCCGCTGCCCGAACCCCTCCCCAACAAAACCGCCAACAAAAGGAGCTCCCTCATGCCCACCGTCACCGTTATTATCCCGGTCTATAAGGTCGAGCGCTATCTCGACGCCTGTGTGGAGAGCGTTGTGCGGCAGAGCTATGCGGACTTGGAGATACTCCTCGTCGACGACGGCAGCCCGGACCGCTGCCCGGCGCTCTGCGATGCCTGGGCAGAAAAGGACCCGCGCATCAAGGTCATCCACCGGGAGAACGGCGGCCTGTCCGCCGCGCGCAACTCCGGCATCGACGCCGCCATGGGCGAGTTTTTGCTGTTCGTTGACAGCGACGACTTATTAGAACCCGACGCCGTCCGCCGCGCGGTGGACGCCCAACGGCAGCAGGACGCCGATCTGGTCATCTTCAACCTGACCTACGTCGATGAAGAGAACCGCCCGCTGCCGCAGCCGGATTTCAGCGGCTTTACGGATGAGATCCTCGACGAGGACGGCGTCTGGCAGCGCTGCTTTTCCTTGGCGGAAACAAGGATTTACTACGTTGTGGCGTGGAATAAGCTCTACCGCCGCAGCCTGTTCCAACACTTGCGCTATGCCCCGGGCAAACGGTATGAGGATCAGTTCCTGCTGCCCCACCTGCTGGCACAGTGCAAAACCATTGCCTGCCTGGCCGCGCCCGGCTACCGCTACGTGCAGCGCAGCGGCAGCATCATGGCGCAGGGGTCGAGCCGCACCTATCTGGACCGGCCCGAGTATCTGCTGGACTGGTGCGCCTACTTTACCCAAAAGGGCGATGCCCTGCGGGCCGAGGGGCTGCTGAACGACGCCATACAGAACCTTGCCGAAAAGCAGTGCTTTGACCTGTCCACACCCGCCCAACAGGCCCGCTACCGCGCCGCCTGCCGCGCCTGTGCCGACAGCTACACCGCGCTGGCCGCGGCCACGGGGCAGCGCTCGATGCGCCTGCGCGCCGCGTTGCTGCGCATCGGTCTGCCCGCCTACCAAGCCTTTTTGAAACACAAAACCTAAGGAGTTCCACGCATGGAAAAAACGCAACTGCAAAACTACCATGTCCACTACGGCCCGGCCCAGGGCTGGAGCCGTGTTGACCTGCGCGAGCTGTGGCGCTACAAGGACCTGATCTGGCTCTTTGTCAAGCGCGATTTCAACGTCATGTACAAGCAGACGGTGCTGGGCCCGGCGTGGATCTTAATTAACCCGCTCATGTCCACGGCCATGTACTGCGTCATGTTCGGCACGATTGCCCAGCTGTCCACCGACGGCGTGCCGCAGATTCTGTTCTATCTGGCCGGCACGGCGCTGTGGGGCTTCTTCTCGTCCTGCATCAACAAGGTGTCGGGCACGTTCACGACGAACTCCAACATCTTCAGCAAGGTGTATTTCCCGCGGCTGGCGATGCCGATTTCGACGGTGATCTCCGGACTTATCAATTTTCTTGTGCAGTTTGCACTGTTTTTCATCCTGCTGCTTGTCTACCTTGCCAAAGGCGAGGTCAGCCCGCACTGGGGTATGCTGCTGCTGTGCGTGCCGCTGGTGCTGCAGGTCGGCCTGCTGGGCCTTGGCTGCGGCATCATCGTGTCCAGCCTGACGACCCGCTACCGCGATCTGATGGTCGTTGTGACCTTCGGCGTCCAGCTGTGGATGTACGGCTCGCCCGTCGTCTACCCGCTGTCGATGATCACCCACCCCGTCCTGCGCGCCGTCATGGTCATCAACCCCATGACTGCACCGATGGAGAGCTTCCGCTATATCTTCTTCGGCACCGGGCAGGTCACGGGCGTCATGTGGGCGTCGTCGCTGATCTGGACCGTTGCGCTGCTGGCGCTGGGACTGTCGCTTTTCAGCAAGGTCGAAAAGACCTTCGTCGATACGGTGTAAGGGGGCGCGAGTATGCGTGAAAATTCGTTGATGATTCGCGTCGAGAACGTGAAAAAGCAGTACCGCTTAGGGCAGATCGGCGGCGGCACGCTGCGCGGCGACCTGCAAAGCTGGTGGGCCCGCAAGCGCGGCAAGGAGGACCCGAACACCCTCATTGGCACCGACCAGCGCCTGATTGGTACGACGTTTATGGCGCTGAACGGCGTCAGCTTCACGGTCAACAAGGGCGAGGCCGTCGGCATCATCGGCTCGAACGGCGCGGGCAAGTCCACGCTGTTAAAGCTGCTGACCCACGTCACAGCCCCCACCTCCGGCGATATTGACCTGTATGGCCGCGTCGCCTCGATGCTCGAGGTCGGCACCGGCTTCCACCCCGAGATGACGGGCCGGGAAAACGTCTACCTGAACGGCGCGATTTTAGGTATGACCCGCGCCGAAATTGACGCCAAGATGGCGGAAATTATTGAGTTCTCCGAGGTCGGCGACTTTATCGACACGCCGGTCAAGCGCTATTCCAGCGGCATGTTCGTGAAATTGGCATTCTCCGTTGCCGCCCATCTGGACAGCGAAATTATGATCATGGACGAGGTCCTCGCCGTCGGTGACATGAAGTTCCAGAAAAAGTGCCTGACCAAGATGCGCCAGGCCGCCCGGCGCGACGGCAAGACCGTCCTCTACGTCAGCCACAACATGGCGACGATCCGCGACCTGTGTGACCGCTGCATTGTGCTGGACAAGGGCAAGGTCATCTTCGACGGCGACGTGGACGAGGGCATCGCGCTGTACCTCTCCACCAAGTCGCAGGCTGCTGATTTTGTTGATTATTCCGATTTCAAGCGCGATAACTGGTTTAAACGTGACAATCTACGTCTGCAGAGCGTGCGGGTATTGGTGCCGTCCGTCGAGGCCATTGAACGTACCCAGCCTGTGCGGATACACTGCGTTATCAAGGCGCAGGAATCGGTGGAACGTGTTGGACTGCGGCTTGAGGTGCGTGACGAGGTGGGAAATCCGTTGGCAACGTCCTGTCTGTATGATTTGAATCTGCATGAGGGTGATAGTGAGTTCACAGCGAAGTACGATTTGAGCGTGCTCTCGCCAGGCAAGTACAGCAACTATTTCACGCTGTTCACAGCGGGCGAGGGTGGTGCGCACACGGTCGAGGACTGGGTGCCGGGCATTCAGTTCCGTATGGTGGACACCTTCACAAGCGGACATCTTGAGTGGAACGCGAAGGACTGGGGCAGCATCCGTCTGCCGGAGGCCGTGCTGTGCAAGGAGAATGCCGAATGAAAAAGGTCGCTGTACTGTACATTGCAACGGGAAAATACGTGTGCCTGTGGCCGGGATTTCTCGAAAGCGCCGAAAAGTATTTGCTGAAAAGCTGTGAGGTCGAGTATTTCGTATTTACCGATGTCGACCATCTGGCGGAGGAGGAAGACAACCCGCGCATCCACCGGATTTTTCAGGAACCCATGCCTTGGCCGTACACGACATTGCTACGGTTTGAAATTTTCCTGAAAGCCGAGGAGCAGCTCAAAGCATTCGATTACATTTACTTTTTCAACGCCAACTGTGAGTTCAAACAGCCAATCACCGAGGAAATGTTGTTGCCGCGCCCGGAGAAGCATGAACATATGGTATTTGTGCTGCACCCGGCATTTTACTGGCGGTATAACTATGAGTTTACCTATGACCACAATCCACGCTGCAAGGCGTACATTCCGATGGGACTGGGGCGTGATTACGTCTGCGGCGGCATCAACGGTGGTGACCGGGACGCCTATCTGAAATTTTGCCACACACTGCAAAAGCGTATCCGGCAGGACAAAGACAGGGGCATCATTGCACTGTGGCACGATGAGTCTCACATCAACTGGTATGCGTTTACCCATCCGCATTACCGCCTGTTGGACGCGAGCTTTTGCTTTTTCCCGGGATGGGATACGGTGAAACCTTGCTATATCTATATCCGTCCCAAAGAGGAGTATTTTGACGTAGATGCGTTTAAGCGTGACCCGCCCAAAACGCAACTTTCTCCGAAAGTGGAAAAATACAACGAATTTATGTTAAAAGCTGCCCGCAAGATTCAGCGCCACATGCCGTGGTTGCCCAGAAGAAAGCGAGAGTAACAAAGCAACCGCCGCACGTTTTACACCGTGCGGCGGTTGCTTTGTTGAAAATTACCGGTAATCAATCGGCAGCGTCGGTAGGCCGTTCAGGCTCCAATCGGCTAAATTGCCATCCTGAAACTCGTAATACCCCTGCGCGGCGATCATCGCGCCGTTGTCGCCGCAGTATTTCAGCTCTGGCAAAAAGATCTTTGCGCCGAGCTTCTGCGCGCCGTCGTTGACCAGCTGGCGCAGACGGCCGTTGGCGGCGACGCCGCCGGCCAGCACGACCTGCCTGGCGTTTGTGTCCGCCGCCGCGGCCAGCAGCTTTTTGGCCAGGATCTGGTCGATGCGCTCCTGAAAGCTCGCGGCCATGTCGGCCACGTTCACGGCCTGGCCCTTCTGCTCGGCGTTGTGGACCTCGTTGATGACGGCGGTTTTCAGGCCGCTGAAGCTCACGTTGTACTTGCCGTCCACATGGGGCACGGGCAGCTTGTACGCCTTGGGGTTGCCGTCCCGCGCCGCCGCGGCCACGCTGGGGCCGCCGGGGTAGGGCAGACCCAGCGTGCGGGCAACCTTGTCGTAGGCCTCGCCCGCGGCGTCGTCCACGGTGCGGCCTAAGATTTTATAGCGGCACCAGTCCTCGACCAGTACAATGTGGCTGTGCCCGCCGCTGGCGACGAGGCACAGAAACGGCGGCTTCAGATCCTGATGCGTTAAATAGTTGGCCGCAATGTGCCCGCGCAGGTGGTGCACCGGCACAAGCGGTTTGCCCGCCGCGTAGGCCAGCCCCTTGGCAAAGTTGACGCCCACCAGCACCGCGCCGATGAGCCCCGGCGCAAACGTCACGGCCACGGCGTCCACGTCGGCCATCGTCATGCCGGCGTCGGCCAGCGCCTTG
>OGIE01004985.1_pt1 | contig 11829 bp, 9 predicted proteins | sample 1571581 | NCBI WGS metagenome assembly OGIE01 (sample SAMEA2582021, study PRJEB24529) | metagenome | biome: Human gut stool | place: China | collected 2011
CTATATTTTCCCGTGTATTAAAGAATTTGGCATGACATCCGAAGAATTTGCGGAGCGTTTCTTAAAAGAAGAAAAAGTAGCCGTTGTGCCGGGTACCGCATTTGGCGACAGCGGAGAAGGATTCTTGCGTATTTCTTATGCATATTCTCTGCAAAATCTGAAGGCCGCACTGGAAAGACTGGATCGTTTTGTTAAGAAACTCCGTGCGGAGCAGAAGGAGCAGGCGTAAGAGATGCTGAATATTGTACTTTACGAGCCGGAGATTCCGGCCAATACCGGAAATATCGGCAGAACCTGCGTGGCAACCGGGACAAGGCTTCACCTGATTGAACCGCTTGGATTCAAATTAAGCGAGAAACATCTGCGTCGTGCCGGTATGGATTACTGGAAAGATCTGGATGTGACTACGTATATGGATTATGAGGATTTTCTGAACCGAAATCCGGGGGCGAAGATCTATATGGCGACTACAAAAGGCCCCAATGTCTATACAGAGGCTCATTTTGAGCCAGACTGCTACATTATGTTCGGAAAAGAAAGTGCGGGGATTCCGGAAGAAATTCTTCACGAAAATAAGGAGAATTCCATCCGTATTCCCATGAATCCAAGTATTCGTTCGCTGAATCTGTCTAATTCCGTAGCGATTGTGCTCTATGAAGCGCTGCGGCAGCAGAATTTTGCGAACATGCAGATGACAGGAACACTTACGAAATACGACTGGGATTAAGAAATGACAGGAAAGAAACGGAAGAGTCTTGCGGGAAGACTGCTTTGTCTCACGCTGGCGCTTTGCCTTGGCTTTTCTTCTTGCACCGCACTGGCGGCCAGCAAGGATACGCAGGACAAGATTGACAAGGTCAAGCAGGAGAAAAGCGAAGCAGAGGAAGAGAAGAAAAAGACGGAGCAGGAACAGAATAAACTGAATAACGCCAAGTCCGAGATGGAAAATTATCTGAAGGAGCTGGATAATCAGTCTAAAAGCCTGAATGAGCAGGTGGCAGAACTGGATCAGCAGATTACAGATAAGGAGAGCCAGGTCAGCTCCATGGAAGGACGGGTCGAAGAGGCGCAGGCAGATCTGGACAAGCAGTACGAGGATATGAAAACCCGTATCCAGTACATGTATGAAAATGACCAGACGGCGGTGCAGAACATTATCACAGCGGCTCTTACGGGTGGACTCACCGGACTTCTGAACCAGGTGGAATATACGGTCAGCGTCAATCAGTACGACCGGAATATGCTGGAGAATTATAAAGTGTCCAAAGCGGATCTGGATGACCAGTATGCAAAATTGCAGGATGAGCAGGATGCGCTGGAACTTTTGAAGACAGAGACTGAGAAGAAGAAACAGCAGGTGGCAGACCAGCAGGCAGCTACAGGTTCCAAACTGAGTGAATATGAGAAACTCCTTGCCCAGAAAGAGGGCGAGATCACGGACATGGCAGAGTTCATTAAGGAAAAGACGGATCTCCTCAATCAGTTGATTGCCAAAGCGGCTCAGGAAGAGGCAGCGGCTCGTATCAGGGCAGCGCAGCAGGCGGCAGCATCCATGAACACCTCTGGCAATATTCAGCAGGCAGATTCAGGAATCTCCGGTGGAAGTGTTTCCCTGAGTGATTATGAGATCATGATGCTTGCCACAATTATTTACTGTGAAGCAGGCAATCAGGGAACGGACGGCCAGCTGGCAGTGGGTTATGTCATTATGAACCGGATCCGAAGCTCACGATTTCCTAATACGCTGGAAGGGGTGCTTCGCCAGTCGAAACAATTCGAACCGGTGGGTTCAGGGCGTTTTGATCTGGTGCTGAAAGCGGAGCAGGATGATGATATTCCGAACATTGTCACCCAGTCCTGCTGGAATGCGGCACGGGCGGTAGTGAATGGAACCAGCAACGTGGGAGAGTCCTTGTTCTTCCGTACCTGGGCACCGGTACCATCTCTGGTAACGAACCTGCAGAACGGCGGTGTGCCCTACTGGATTATTAAAGACCATATTTTCTATTATTACTGGACCAGTTATACAACAGGTTCCTCCAGCAATAATAATACGTCAAATAATGACGATGACGACGATGAGGATGAAAGCGAAGATATAGAAGATGATGATACCAAGAAAGATGACTCTTCAGAGAAAGATTCGGATAATAAAACCCCAGATGTAACACCGATTCCGACACCTTCGCCTGAACCTGAACCGGATAATTCCGGAAACACTTCAACCGAGACACCAGACAATTCTGGAAGTGTTTCAACAGAGACGCAGACACCGGATGACAGCAATACTTCTTCCGAAACAGAGGAAAAGACGTCATCTCCGCCGACATCGGATAATTAAAAAATCTATATTTTCAGGAAACACGGCTGTAATGGGGAAACAGCTGCTGTTTCCTTTTTTATTTTTAAGAAAAAGGAGAAAAAGAAGTATGAGCGGTTTTAAAAATCTTCATCCGATCTGCAGTTTTTCCTATTTTGCAATAGCTATCATTCTGGTACTGGTCTGCCAGACCCCCGTTGCCATGGTGGAAGCTTTAGCCGGAGCAGTTTTTTTTCTGCATTGTACGGAAGGAGGAAAGGTATGGAAGCGTCTTCGCTATCTTTTGCCAATGCTTTTGCTGATTGCATTTGCAAACCCGCTTTTGAATCACAGAGGTGTGACAAGACTTGTGAAAATCATGAACCAATGGGTGACTCTGGAAGCGTTGTGTTATGGAATCACGGCGGGACTGTCTTTGGCTGCGCTGATTTTATGGTTTGGATGTTATCAGGAAGTGATCACCAGTGATAAATTTCTCTATCTGTTTGGAAAGGCGGCACCTGGAACTGCATTATTGATTTCCATGGCACTGAATCTGGTGCCGAAGCTGGAACAGGAGTTGCAGCAGATCCGGGAAGGACAGGAGATGCTGTATCCGGATAAACCGGGGCATATGGAAAAGATACGAAAGGCCATCCGTCATGTATCAACACTATTGGGATGGAGCCTGGAGAATACGGTGGAGCAGGTAGATTCTATGAAAGCCAGAGGATATGGGCTTCGGAGAAGGACAACCTTTCATCTGTTCCGGTTTGAATCCGGAGACCGAAAATTTATGCTGCTTTTATTGCTTTTAGGAGGAAGCTGCATTGCGGGGCGTTGTCTTGGCTATGGAACCATGGAATTTTATCCAAGAATGGACAGCATTGTGAATGGTGCAGGGGATATTTTATTTTATCTGGTATTTATGGCATTCATGTGGCTGCCGGGACTGATGGAATGGAAGGAGGAATTGTTATGGCGCTCTTACGATTTGAATCTGTAAGCTTCCGTTATCCGGATGCGGAAACGAACGCATTAGAGGCGCTTTCTTTTTCAATAGAAAAGGGAGAATATGTGGTTGTATGCGGAGAGTCGGGCTGCGGAAAGACCACGCTCCTCAGAATGACAAAATCAGAGCTTCGACCTGTCGGACAGGGAGAAGGTACGGTATATTATAAAGATAAACCAGTGCAGCAGCTTAATGCGGAACAAAGTGCATTTAAAATAGGATTCGTGCAGCAGAATCCGGATAATCAGATTGTCACAGACTATGTATGGCATGAGCTGGCATTTGGACTGGAAAATATGGCACTTCCAGTGCAGGATATCAGGCGGCGGGTCAGTGAGATGGCCAGTTTCTTCGGAATGGAGGAATGGTTTCACAAGAAGACCTGCCAGTTGTCAGGCGGCCAAAAGCAGATGCTGAATCTGGCGGCGGTTATGGCCATGGATCCGGAGGTGCTGATTCTGGATGAACCGACCAGTATGCTGGATCCGCTGGCGGCGGCGAACTTATTGGGAATGGTACGGCGGATTAACCGGGAACTGGGGGTGGCGGTGCTGATCTGTGAGCATCGGCTGGAAGAGGTGTTTCAGACCGCAGATCAGATCCTGTTAATGAAAAGAGGAAAAATACTGTGGAAAGATACACCGGAACGGATTGCAGAACATTTACAGCAGGATCCGGACAGCTCCAGAATCTACTACGGACTCCCGGGGGCGGTGCGAATCTTCGGTGAATTGAGAAAGCAGGGCATATACCCGGAGGGGAAAAAACTTCCGCTGAATATCCGGGATGCGAGAAATGCCCTTGCAGAGTTACGGACAGACGGTCAGTATGTGATCAGAACATTGGAGAAAGAGAAAAAAGATAACACAGAGCAAAATGTCATAGAAGCAAAGGAACTTTGGTTCCGTTATGAGAAAAATGCGCCGGATATTCTGCGCAGCATGGATTTTCAGTTAAAAAAAGGCGAAATATTTACGCTGCTGGGCGGCAATGGAGCCGGAAAAAGTACTTTTCTGAAGTTGGCTGCCGGATTATTACGTCCGCAGAGGGGAAAAGTAAAGACTTCAGAAGGCATGCGGCTCGCCATGTTGCCTCAGAGTCCCCAGGCATTATTTCACTATGATACGGTCTGGGAGGAATTTCTGGAAAGTGCGGTGGCAGGCTGGAAGGAGGAGGCTGCTAGACAGAAAGCAGAAGAGATGGCAGCTTTTCTGGAACTGGATGGAAAGAAGTTTTCTCATCCCTATGATTTAAGCGGTGGGGAGATGCAGCGGGCAGCGGTAGGAAAGCTGCTTTTGCAGCGGGCCGATATTCTTCTCATGGACGAACCTACCAAAGGACTGGATGCGTATCTGAAGCAGTCGCTGGCGGAAATGCTCAGAAAGCTTGCGGATCAGAAATTGTCCATTCTTATGGTGACTCATGATCTGGAATTTGCAGCATCCTATGCAGACCGGTGTGGACTTTTATTTGACGGACAACTCATATCGGAAGATGAACCTCATGGATTTTTCTCTGGCAACCGATTTTATACGACGGCAGCCGGATTGATTGCCGGGGATCGGATTGAAAAAGTCATTACCTGCGGGGAGGTGATCGCAGCATGTCAGAATGCAGAATAAGGAAAAAGAGAAGCAGAATTGCCGCATGGGGAATTACCTTTCTGCTTCCACTGCTTCTGGTGTTCTACAGCTGGTTTATGGAACATAGGCCGCGACTTCATGATTCTAAGGAATGGAATCTGCAAGATACATTGATTCAGAATTCAGACCTTCTGATGGCAGCGGTATTTCTGGTATTATCTCTGTTACCATTTTATCTGATGTTTGACCGCAGAAAAGCCCAAGCCAGGGACCTGGTGCCCATTGCGCTGATGGCCGCCATGTGTGTGGTGGGGAGGACGGCATTTTCCATTGTGCCGCTGCCAAATTTTAAGCCAGTGACAGCTATTGTCATGATTACGGGGATTGCCTTTGGTCCGGAGGCGGGGTATCTGACCGGAGCGCTGGCAGCTCTTTTGAGCAATTTCCTTTTTGGACAGGGACCCTGGACGCCCTGGCAGATGTTTAGCTGGGGAATCGTGGGATTTTTGACCGGAACCTTGTACCGGACCGGAATCTTTGGAACGGTGGGACAGGCGGCTACTGATGAAGAAGGAAAGAGAAAAAAGCCGATATTGCTGTGCGTGGCTGGATTTCTCTTCAGCGTTTTGTACGGCTGGATTATGAACCTCCAGTATATTCTGGGGTATGTGCGTCCGTTCAGTCTGCAGGCAGTGGCTGCTGCTTATCTGTCCAGCGCATGGTTTGATATCAGCCATGGTATCTGTACGGCATTAGTGCTCTGGGTGGCGGCAGAACCTTGGGTGAGAAAGTTAAGTAGAATCAAACGCAAATTTGGTCTGGATGGAGAGGAGTATGTATGGGGAAAAAAATAAAACAGCTGTTGCTGGCAGTTTTGCTTTGTTTTCTCATGACGGGATGCGGATATGGAGGAAACAGCGGAGAGACTTATAGGGTTCAGATATCCATTCGCTGCGATAACGCAGTAGCAAAAGGACTTTGTGAACAGAAGAAATGGAAAGGCATTCTGCCGGAAGATGGGGTGATCCTGCCGGATACGGAAGTGGAAGTACAGGAAGGAGACACTGTTTTTGACCTGCTCTGTAAAATCCGTGATGAGGAAGGTATTCAGATGGAATATAATGGGGGCAAAGGGACAGAGTACATTGAAGGAATCGGAAACCTGTATGAATTTGACGGAGGCCGTTGGAGTGGCTGGATGTATAGCGTCAATGGTGAATACCAGAATATGGGATGTGGCAAGTGCAAGCTGGCCGATGGAGATGTGGTCCGCTGGGATTATACCTGTGATCTGGGCCTGGATCTCGATGCAGATATGCCGGGAGCACAGGAGTGGATGGATACGCATGAGTAACAGGAAAGGTGGAAGGCGCAGTGAAATTTCAGATGAACATAACAACGTCTTATGACGATGTATGCAGATTTTTTTCTGCAGATGATCTGAAGAGCTTTTATAAAAGCCATGGGTGTGACGGACTGGAGGTCATGCCGTTAGACAATTATGATCCGGCAGATCTGGAACACCCCATACCACCGGAAGAGTGTAGCCTGATTCGGTCGTCCATGGTGCGTGGCGTGCATTGCTGCTGCCTGGGAGACTGGATGGACAAAGACCGGGAAGAATTGATCCGCCATTACCGGAAGGATCTGGACTATGCGAAATGGATGGGAGCAGAGTATGTGGTTTTTCATGTGGTGCAGGTCAATGACGAGGAAGGATTTACATACGTCATGCAGCATGAAGACCGGGAAGTGTTGACCGCAGCGGCATCCTTTATCAATGAACTTCTGGAGGGACAGGATTACGACTTCTGGTTTCTCATGGAGAACTTATGGTGGCCGGGACTTAACTTCCTTTCACCGGAAGATACCCGTTATCTGTTGGAACGGGTACATTATGAGAAGAAAGGATTTATGCTGGATACAGGACATTTCCTGCACACCAATCTGGATCTGAAGACTCAGGAAGAAGGCGTGGACTATTTGAACCAGATGCTGGATGCGCATGGAGATCTGGTTTCATATATCAAAGGTATTCACTTGCAGCAGTCCCTGACGGGAGATTATGTCAAAGAGTGGCTGAGTACCCGCCATGAACTGCCGGAAGATCCGTCGGAACGGTTCTGCAAGGTATATGAACATATTTTCAAAATTGATAAGCATGAACCTTTTACTGCAGAAGGGGTACCTGCCATGGTACAGCGGATACAGCCGTTGTATGTGACCTATGAATATATTACAAGGAGCAGGGAAGAACTGGGAAAATATTTGGATCAGGGAAAAATTTTGTTAATGGATTGTCAAAAAAATAAGAATGTGCTATAGTGAAATTGTGCATTACAGTCTGCGTTGTTTTGATGAAAACAATGGACAGGAAAAGACAACCCTGTGAGATTCAGGGAGGAATGCGTCGCTGTAATTGTTCGATAAAGTGTGTCGAACATAACTCAGACATCTGCTGTAAAGTACTTTGGTTACAATTGAATTGATTTTCATTTTTATGACGGACAGTAAGACAGACGGCTGCAGAGTATTCTGCAGCTGTTTTTTTGTCGTATAGGAACGGCAATAGAAAAACTTATCTTGGGAGGAACTATGAAGAGTAAAACAATAGCAAAAGTAGGTGCATTTTTGACAGCATTTACTGTTTTTGCGGGAAGTATGCTGCCGGTGTATGCAGCAAGTGTGGACGAAACAGATTCCACGGAGGAAAGTACGGCTGCAGCAGCGGAAGGAGACGAGGAAAGTTTTCTTTTCCAGCTGGAAGTAGATGGAAAAGATACGGTCAATGTGAATCCCGGCGATGTGATTACGGTTTCCTTTACCCTGAAGCGGACAGATGCAGAGGAAGCATATACCATGTATGCCATGCAGGATGAGATTGCTTATGACAGTAATTTCTTTGAACTGGTAGATGGAAGTGCATTGGTGACCAACGGCATTGAGACCAGAGATCTTGCCATGAGAGATAACATGAGAAAGTTCTATATGAACTATGTTTCCATGAGCGGCGGTGATAGCTGGCAGCCCAGCATTTTGATTGGAACCTTTCAGTTGAAAGTCACTGGAACGGAAGGAAGCTCCACGATTTCCAATGAAGACTGTCTGGTATCCTATCAGGATGGTTCTGGTTCTTATCCGTCAGAGACCAAAGATGTGACGGTCGTTGTCAGCACAGACTGTAAGGTTCATTACGAAACCAATGGCGGAAGCGCAGTGGATGATGTGACGGCTGTGCTGGGAGAGAAGCTGCAGAAACCGGAGGATCCAGTGCGGGAAGGCTATTATCTGGAAGCATGGTGTACCGATATGGATCTGAACAATGAATGGGACTTTGCGGAAGATACAGTGAAAGGAAACATGACCCTTTACGCAAAATGGGCAGAGGGTGAACCGCAGAGCGAGTCTCAGACAGGTCAGTATGGAATCATTATTGTCATCATCGTTCTGGCAGCTGCCGCAGGTGGTGCTGTATGGTATCGGAAAAAGAAACAATCATAAATAAACTTTACAGTCTGCGTTACCTTTGGAAAAGGTGACAGGCAGGAAAAGAGAACCCTGTGAGATTCAGGGAGGAATGCGTCGCTGTGATTGTCCGACGGAAGAATGGGCATAACTCAGATATCTGCTGTGAAGGATACGAATTACAATTATATTTTCATTATTTTTAAGACGAACAGTAGGACGGCTGCAGAGAGATCTGCAGTCGTTTTTTTTGTTTGGTGTACATCAAGAAAACATTCCACGGAAGGCGGATTGTAATAAAAAATAAAGAGAGGGAAAGAAAAAAGTGAAAAAGAAAATTTTTTCATTTGTTCTGGCACTGATGGTGTCCTTAAGCGTTATACCAGTGAGTGTCAGAGCAGAAGGCACTGGAACCTGGGATGGAACTACTCAAACAGCACCGAAAGCGGTGGGCGGTGTCTACCAGATTGGTACAGCGGAGGAATTAGCATGGTTTGCTAAAAAGACACAAGGAAGCACGACACATGGAATTTCTGGTAAGCTGACTGCAGATATCGATCTGAATGATCAGAACTGGGAAGGTTATGAAATGGGTGGCACGATTCCATCATTAGCAGGTTATTCAGGAACCTTTGATGGCGATGGTCATACCATTAGCGGATTCTATTATAAGAATAAGGCGGCCATCAGAACGGACAGAACTACCAGTATGGGACTGTTTGGATATGTGACCGGTGCTAATGTAAAAAATCTGACAGTAGATGGCCAGCTCGTGGTTGACATGCAGTATCAGACGGCATCTATGTCCAGATATTATGCAGGTGGTGTAATTGGTTCTGCAAAGGGAAGCAACATTGATCATATTATCAATGATGTAGATATTACTGTGGAGAATGATCCGAATTCTTATGCGAAGGGAAATGCTGCAGGCGTTGTGGTATATTCTTCTTATTACAGTGATAACTCCAATATTACGGATACTGTGATCAGCAACTGTGAAAACAGAGGAACAATTACAGGTGGTTCTGCTACAGGTGGAGTTTTCGAAAGCACTGGCAGTAATGTGACCGTTAAAAACTGTATCAATACCGGAAATGTTACTTCTCTGTATGGACAAGCAGGCGGTATTACCTGTTATGGTGCGGGAACTACGATTGAAGACTCTGCTAATCTTGCAACGATCTCTGGATTAAAAGGTGCAGGAGGAATTGCATATAAATTTGAATATTCTTACAGTACGTCTGCAGAGAGATCCGGAAGCTGGGCTGGAATTATTAGAAACTGTTATAATGCAGGAACAATCAACGGTGGTGCTAGTAGTGATTATGTTGCAGGAATTGCAGCAAAAAATAGCGGTTCTACATCAAGCATAATTTCACCGGCAATTTCTAATGAGATTGAAAACTGTTACAATGTAGGTACGATAAACTGTGAAGCAACCGGAAGTTCTGTATATGTGGGCGCGATTGGAGGATATCATACACAGATTGTTACAGCAACGAATCTGTATTATCTGGATACTTCAGCAAGCGCAGGAATTAAATCTGGTTTTCGCGCAAGTAAAACTGCAGCTGTAGCAAAAACTGAGGAAGAACTGAAATCAGCAGATATTCTTGCTGCTCTGGGAGATGGATTCAAGAAGGATCTTGGAAAGATCAATAATGGTTATCCGGTTCTTGCATGGCAGACTTCTGAAGGCCCGGATGAACCGGATGTGCCGGTAACTGAGGCGTACACCATTTCTGCAGGCGAGGACAGCAAGATTAATATCGGTGAGGATGCGACTGTAACTCTGACTGTGACCAATGATAACGAAACTGCTTACAATGCATACTTCATTAATGTAGCTTATGATGCTGCAAAACTGGCATACAAAGCAATTAATACAGATGCAACTGTAAAAGATGAAAATGGTACTCTGACTATCGCAGGTTATGGCAATGACAAGACCTGTGGAACGGACAATCTGGTTCTTACCTTTACCGGAAAAGCATCCGGAGATGCAGAGGTAAGTGTAACTGCAGCAAAGATTGATAAGTCCGAAAGTGCTACTGTACATGATGCACCGGATGCTACGATTGCAGCAGCATCAAAAGTAACCGTTTCTGTTGGCGGATATCAGGTTACTCTGGATGAGAACTTTGAAGGAGAATCTACCGTAATGCCGGGTGCTAATTACACCTTCATTGCAAAAGATCCGCATTATGATTATACATTCAATGCAAAGATGGGCGAAGATGCGGTAACTCCGATTGATAATGGAGACGGCACATACACCATCAGCAATGTTACTGGAAATCTGAATATCCAAGCAGCAACCAAGACTCCGAAGACTTACACAGTTACCGTGGAAGGCAACGGTAAGGATGATGTAACAGCAGCTAATTCTGCAACCTATGGTACTGATTATAGCTTCAAACTGGCGAAAGACGACAAGTATACCTATGGAGTAACTGTTACCGTAGGAGAAAGCGAAATTCAGCCGACTGTCAGTGAAGATGGAAGCACCTACACCATCGCAGGCGCAGATGTAACCGGAAACATTATCATTTCTGTAAGCAAAGAGGCAAAACCGGTAGAAACAACGGAGATTACCTTTGCAGGAACAGGTTCTGCTGATGTCAAAGGCGGAACAACACAGAATGCAGAGAACGGAAAAGATTTCCTGTTTGAGATCAATGCAGTCGAGAACTACGAGTACACCGTAACTTTAGGTGATGAGGCTCTGACTGCAAATGAGGAAGGAAAATATACCATTCCGGGAGCTAAGATTACCGGTACAGCACTTACTGTAAAAGTAGAGAAGACGGAGAAGAGTGCGCTTACCGTAGATGTATCGAAATACATTGAGCTGAATGGTAAGAATATGTGGCTGGTGAAAGCGGCAGGTACTGTATCCGAAGGAAAGGTACTGGCTTATGACGGCAGCGCAATGTTCTGGTCAGAGAAATACTATGCATACAGCTTCCTCGTTGTTTCTGGAAATACAGAAGAGCAGATGAAGACAGAGGCTGCAGGAAAGATTGCAGAGGCAGACGCAGAGAAGACAGAACTGGCATATGACTTTGATGTGAACCTTAGTAGCAAAGTAGACATCAACGATGCACAGCTTACATATGATATGTATAATGCAAAATACGAGGATTTTGATACCGTATCCATGCATAAGTTCCTGGAAGCTGATGTAACTGGAGATGGAAAATTAACAGTTGGAGATGCAACCGCAGTAGTAAATAGTTTTATTAACTAAAAAGTGGAACATACAGAAGGCAGGAAAATCCCAGATTTTCCTGCTTTCTGGCCCTTTTTGATGAAAAATGAAAAAAATTAAAAAAATTTGAAAAAAACTCTTTACAAATCCAGAAAACCGATGTATACTGAACAAGTGCTCTGGTGATGGAGCAAAACAAAATAACGATGCGTGGCTCAGCTTGGTAGAGCGCTGCGTTCGGGACGCAGAGGTCGCAGGT
>OGIE01004986.1_pt1 | contig 11826 bp, 10 predicted proteins | sample 1571581 | NCBI WGS metagenome assembly OGIE01 (sample SAMEA2582021, study PRJEB24529) | metagenome | biome: Human gut stool | place: China | collected 2011
CCTGCTGCATCATCTGCTGCACGGTTAATTCTGTAACCAGAAGATAATTTCTCTGAAGATTTTGCCTGAGCTCCTGTTGTGATTCCTAACTGACGATTAGCGTTCATCGCTGTAAGATTGTGCTGTACTACCATTGCCATAATATTTTTCCTCCTTGAATTGGGCTTCAGCATCCATGCTGAAGTAGATTTGTTTTATTTGTGAACGTTCCTACTCTGACCGTACGCTTCATTTCGGATTTCACGAAGTAGCATTCTTTGCTTACTTGCATTGTATATCGGCATAAGTGAAAGATACTTAACCCCTTTTTTTATTTTTCTTTTGGAATTCTCCATATTTAGGATTTTTATTATGTAAAATGTTAACCATTCCATCTTCAGAAATAACAATCCCAATACAGATTCCTTTTTTCTTAGAGCCAACATAATTTTCAATGGAATTCAGTCTGGCTCCACGTTCCACTCTTCCCGGAATCACTGCTTTTCCATCTACTATACAGCTTATTGCTTTGCAATTTCCGCCAAAATCCAGAATCAATGCCCCATCCATATTAGAGATTCCAAGAAATGCTGCTTTATGCCATCCATTCTCTCCTTCTTCAGTTTTATTATATTTCAAATTTGATTCGACGGGTATTGCTCTGTTCATGTCACATAGACGTTTTACCTCTTGTTCCGCTTCATCTCTTTCCATAAAAATAACAGACGTTCCATGTCTTTGTTCTTTTAACACTTCCACAATATCTTTTAACATCTGTATATCAACTTGTTCCAGCTTGTTATCTTTTTGTAATTTTATGATATCCTCTAAATAGTTTTCACCTTCCTTGGCATAACCTAACTGGTATTCTCCATGATAATATATCAATACCTCCCTTTTACCAATAGTCAAGCTCCAATGCATATATCCTTTGAATTTAATATATATTTGTTCCACGTCGTCTGAATCATCCGTTGCATTTAATAATGCCTGTACTGCATACGCGGTTTTCCCATCCGGAGTATTTATTTTTTCTGCCAAAATATCAATTCCATTTTCATTTGAAATTTCCAGCAGTTTTCTAACCATTCTTAAATTTCCTGCTTTAATCAGCCTATTATTTTGTCCCTGTATTCCGAATCGTTCAATAGTCTGTTTCTCTTTCTGCTGAAAATAGACACGGGCATTGCATTCTCTTCTCTCATATTTTGTAGCAGACAGTTCATTCAATATTCTAAGTTCTGGCAATTCATACTGATTTATAATCCAGTCAGCATATTCTTGCATTAACATTCTTTTTTCATTAAATGTTTTTAAAAAATCTTCTTCCTGAAGCAGTGCCTGTGCCGTGTCTGTAATATTTCTTACTAGTTCTCCCAAGATATATTCAAACAAAAATGTATATCTTAAGGCATCCTGATTCCTTATAAGTACTCCAAGAAACATCTGATACAATGACGTACTACATTCATCTGTTGGTTTTATATCTTTTTTTCCAAATATGATCCACATTGTATTTTCATTCTCAAATACATATTTTTCTTTTGCAGGCAACTGTCTCAAATCCGGAAAATCCGGTTTTTTAATATCAGACGATGCATAATATCTTTCTTCTTTTTCTTCCAGATCTCTCCCCTCTCTGAATTCTTTATTATCTTCCTCCAGAATTAAAATCGTGTCAAAATCCTGTTTCTTTATATTTATCTTGTATTTTGCAAAAACATCCAGCAAAAAATCTTTCAGCTTATACTCGTTTTTCTCTGTAGTTGCTTCCATTTACATTTCTCCCATTTCCACCCTTATATCTTTTTCATATTGGGATATTATTTTTCCTATTTCTGAAAACATCTTTTCTGTATCATCCATCTGAACTGTACGATAGAATTGCATGATTTCAGCCATATTCTTCTTATTATGAACCTGTAGCATCTCCCTATAATATTCTGCCCGGCACTTTAATAAATACCGAATAATTTCCTTCAATATTTTCTGATCATAGATAATATCAACCACATTATTTATTAGTGCTTTCAGATCCATTTTATATGTGTTTGCAATATAATGTTCTGAAAATTCCGTTGCCAGTTCTTCCAGTTCACAGCACTCTGATTCCTCCTCTATTTTCTCTAATTCATCATCACCCCAGCCCCATATAATTTGTTGTTCTTTTTCATTTATATTTGAATATTTTTCCAATTCATTATCCCTTGGATAACGAACCACGCACATAACAATTGCAATTCTTGCAATTAACATTGTATCCGCCATCTCATCCGCGTGCTTTCCCATTTCTCCCAAGTTGCTAATAAACGCCTGCAAATAATCTGCCAACGATAAATGAAGTGCTAATATACATATCATATCTGCATAGCATTCTTTCACCAGATAAATAAACTGATCTATTCCACCATGCATATTTAAAATATCATTTCCTTTTTTTACCGGTGCCACAAAATCGTTAATACATTCCTGTAATTTTTCGCCCATTTGTTCAAAATACTGCTGCTTATTTATTTTTTCATCTGTATTATTGGCATACATATTCTGGATTGCAAAGCCAAATGTGTTCTTTCCTCTTTCCTGCAAAAATTCTGCAATAGACATAGAAAGTGTGTCTTTCAGCATATTTGTATGACAATAATATTCTTTATTAAATTTCAGATTTTTTTCATTGTAGCACTCTTTACTATAGTAATATTCTTTGAGATAATTTTCATCCTGGATTCTTGTTATATAAAAATCCAGCCACTGTACAAGTTTTTGCTCGCAGTTTTCCCATGCTTTCCCCGTATTTTCCCACAAAATATCCGCATCACTTTCATTTGCCAAATATGCCTGCATGGATAATACGATCATCCTTGCACACATTTTTGTCAGACTTTTTGCCCGGCTCTCCCTACACCTGATACTGGTTCCTACAAAATGTGCAATTTCGTGCCCCAACATAATGCACATCAACTTAGGGGCATACATCTGGCTCTCTGGGACTCCAACCAAAAACAATCTTTCCTCGTTTGAAACTCTTGGCATTATCTCCTTGACTTCCATTTGTCCATTTTCACCTGGGCAAATCAAGAATTCATAGTTTTTTGCATTTTTTAAATTCAGCATTTTTTTAAATCTGTAAATATAAGCACTATATAATGTTATAAATTTCGTTGGAACATCAAAGTATCTCATATTAAAATCTACCACTTGTGAGAACACACGGTCTGATTTTGTAAAATTCTGAGTTCTCAATCTCATGCTTTTCATAAATTCATAGTAGAAGATTGTATTCCCATCGTTGCCCTTTTTTAGTAACCGTAAGAATACATACAACGGCATAAATAATGTAAAGAAATTATAATCCGCAAATAGCTGATTCTTTTTTTCAAATCTACGTAGAGAATTAACAAGCATCATTAAATTCTTTTTTTCTGATATTTTTCGCACGTCATTGCAATCTTTGTATATCTCATTGATTAATTTGCACATCTTACCACATATTTTTGTTTCATTCACGTCACCGTTATTTTCCATGTTTTTTATAACAGCAGCGTTATTATCATTAATATGAAACATAACCTTCGTAGAAATAGCACTTGTATAATTTGCACAACTGTTGCTCAATAATCCATTGTGTTTACTATATAATGGCAGTAATTTTCTCCATGAAATATTTGTGATGACAATTGCTTCATCTTCTGTTCCCAGCAATGAAAGCCGGCTTACCTTGATGCTTTTATCAGCCTCAAATTCTTCTCTCAGCTTTTTATATAACTGTCCGATTGACCCGCCTTCTTTTTCTATAGCTCGGAGTTCTATCATATCTATTTTTTCATTGCTGATATCATCAGGAAGTCCATTCTCAATCATAGCACTCTGAACTCCTAAAATACTATAACTGTTTTTTACCTGAAAAGTATTTTCTTCTTTCTTTTGATGTAAGTAATTAATATATTTCGTTCCTATGGAGGTATAATCACATTTTACCGCCAGAAAGAAATCACTATTGTCAAGTGAATAGTATGGCTGGACCATGATGCTTTCCCACTGTTTCTCATTTAATCCGATCTCTTTATATTGATTTTTTAAAAACTTACCATCGCACATATCTTTATAAAACGGCGTAGATGCATTGTCTACAACTTGTAACAAGACAATGTATAAAAATGGTTTATCTGTCTGCCAAAATTCATGTTCCTTTTCCTCGTTTTCAAAAAATCCAAGCAAGGTCTGCGTTGCATATGACATATTCTCACTGTCGCTTTCTGCGCAGCTCGTATATATTTTTTCAAAGGAACTTCCATTTTGAAATTCAATTTTCTTTCCAATTCCAATTCCGTCATAGTGTCCGTATGCTCTGTATTCCCAATTATGTTTCTCTGGTTCCAATGCTGGAACAAATTCATTGTACAGCATGATTTCTCTGCAAAATAATGACATTCTATTCACCTCTCCAAAAAAAGAGACCATAACAGCTCTTTGTTATAGTCTCCTTAATAGTCAATCTTTCCAATATTAACAAATTTATTATGTTTTTTATGCTTTAACTTTGATAATATATTCTGACTGCTTCGTGATAAATCTGCTACATTAACAAAACCACTGTTCGTAGCATATTGCATTCTTACCGGGAAGTCGCAATTCTCAATCCATTTGTCTGCATCTAACCCGTGATAAGAAACCTTATATCGTGTTATCTTATTGTTCATATGCCCTTCCTCGTTTTCAAAATCGATGCACATATTTTAGCACAAGTAAGCTTTTTAGTTCAAGATGTTTTTCATATTTTTTCAAAAAAACACTTGACAGTATAGTTTCTACTTCTTATTATCCAAAAAATGCGGCTCATTATACGCCTTATGCATCATATTATTATAATATTCTTTGACGATCTTCTGGCTACTGCGGATTTCCTTTGCCTGCTGCCTGATATAAGCAAACTTGGCTGTTGCCTTTTCCTTATTTCTTGCTTCTGTTGCCTGAATCTGCATATTCAATTCGGTAAGTGCCCTGATCAGTTCCTGCATCTGCCTGATCTGCTCTTTATGGATGTCTCTGTTGCTCTCAAGTTCTTCCTTTACTTTGTCATATAAACTTTCGAAGCCCGTGTCAAGCTGCTCTAATTTGTCGATCAGAGCCGCTTTCCGATTCACGTTTTTTTCAAATGTGTCCGGTTCTAAATTAGGATCATCCAGCAGAAGACTTTGTTCCTCGCTAAGTTTTAATATATCTGTCAGGACATCCTTTTTGCGCCGGAGGCTTTCGATCATGATTCCAATGTAATTATCTGTCACGATGTATTACTTTCTCCTTCCGGTTATCTCTGGCTGGCAGCCAGTTTCATCACTTCTTTCCATGTATCGCGCATGGTTCTGAGATGTTTTAATACTTCTTCCAGGATTTCTTTGTCTTTTTTCATATTTGCCTCGATCAGGCGTTCTTTCAAATAGACATATACATTATTAAAATCATCAGCTGTTGCATATTTATGATTTAATGTTGCCTGAAACTCGGAGATGATATCCTCAACTTTCCGGATGTTGTTATGTGCTTTCTCGATATTGTTTTCCTCAATCCCTGCAATTGCTATGTTACAGAATTTGATTGCTCCGTCATAGAGCATAAGTGTCAGTTCCGCAGGTGATGCGGTCATAATTTTGCTATTCGCATACGCAGCATAGCCATTATGATTAAGCATGTGAAAATACCTCCATGTGTTTTCTTTTTTTCTTTATGCAGATTTAACCTGCGGCAATGCCGCAGGTTAATTGTCCTGTTATCATGATCCAAACAGACCGGATAAAGAAGATGTCTGTGAATTGAGTTTTGCCAGCGCTGTTTCCATCGCCGAGAACTTCTTGTAGTAGTAATCCTCCTGTTCAGACAGCTTATCCTCCCACTTTTTGATCGTGGTTGTATAATCGCTGTATTCCGAAGCCATCTCCTTATCATTGTATACTTTAAATATACTGCTTAAAGTGGATGTCTTCATTTTCTTATCAATAGAATCATATAATCCTGTTGCAAGCTGTTGCATGAATCCCGCCACAGAATCCGGATCTTCTTTGATCGCTGCCAGCAGTTTGTCTTCCTTTCCGGAAGTTGCGCTGTCATCCTCATCCCCATTGATATGGTATGCATACTGTTCATTCTTTGCAGAATTCATATAACCAAGTGTTGAAATTCCAAAAGAAGTAAGATAGTATGTCTTTCCATTGACTTCATATCCCTTGGACATCGCCGTTGTCATGGACGAGATCAGGCTCTCTAACGAATCATCTCTGCGGAGCAGGGAATCTTTGACTTTTGCCTCCCATTTCTCCACTTCCGTATCACTCATGGAATCCTTTTCATCATCTGTCAGCGGCTCATATCCTTTTGCCGAATCTGCATTGTATAACTTGTTCATCTCGTTAATAAGTGAGTTGTACTGGCTGAGCAGATCCTTGACCTGCTCATAGATTCCCTCACTGTCTGTAGCTACGGTTACAGAAATCTCTCCACTCGTCTTGGCAAGTGCTGTGACAGAAAGACCATTTACAGCGAACTCGTTGGTAGATGAAGTGTATTCTGCACCATTCAGTTTGATCTTCGCATCCGATGCCGCCGACCAGTTGTTATCGTCATTCACTTTTGCGCCGGTATTTGATACGGTAGATGTCATGGCCAGTCCCAATGCCAGCAACGCCTTATCGCCGTCTGCATTCTTTGATTTCAGTTCAAAACCGTTTTCTGTACCGGTCTTTGCTGAACTTACAAATAATCTGCCGTTTTTCTCATCAAAGCTGGCTTTCACACCTGCATCTGACAGGGATTTCACAAAGTCGCTGATCTTTGTGTCACCGGTCACGCTGATGCTTGTTGTCTTTCCGGTTTCTTTATTGGTAACTTCGATCGTACCGGTTCCGGTATATCCCAATTCGCTTAAAGTGGACGCCGATGAAACGGTTTTTGTCTTATCTTCCGCACCGGATGCGTCTTTGATCGAAATCTTTCCGCCGGTAAGATAATCACTTTTGGCAACCTCTAAGACCTCCAGAGACTGTACGCCGTTGGTCGCCCCACTTGCTGCACTCACTTTCGCTTTTGTGCTGTCGGATACGCTTGCCGTACGCATATTGTAGGCAGATGACAGCTTTAATTTACCAACATTGTTGTAGAAACTGTACACCTTAGAGTTTAAGGTACTCCATGCCTCCTGCTTCCATGATAATTTTGTCTGTGCTTTTTTATACTTGCTCGTCTTGTAACTATAAGAAGATACAAGCGCTGAGATAATGGACTCGGTATCTAATCCCGAGTTCAGACCTGTGATTCTGATTGGCATAATCCTGCTCCTTTCAGTTTTGTAGCTTATTTATATCATTTTCTGTTTGCATCTGTCACTTGTCTATTGCTGTTCCTGTCTTCTGGACAGTGATCTACAGTTTCTTATCCACTAATAATCCGGCCATCTCCCAGACTTTTGCGATCATGTCCAAGGTTTTCTCTGGCGGATATTCTTTCAGGACTTTCTTCGTGTCTTTGTCAACAATCTTGATGGTGACACGGTTGGTTGCATCATGGATTCCGAAGACTGCCTCGGAATTGTGCGCCTTCTTATTGATCTCGTCAACTGCTTTCCTGATCTGGGAATTCTCGGAGATCGTCTGCTTTGCCTGACTGTCGTCCCGGTTTCCGTCTTTGCCGCTTTTGTCAGTCTCTTTCGTGTCGATCTGAATGGTTTTCTTCATGAGATCATCAGAAGCTGCTGCGTTGGATGCAGTTTCCACTTTTGCCTGACTCTCTGCTTTTACATCTGATGCGGATGAGCTTCCCGCGTAGGACATCCCTGCCCCTTTCATAGCCTCTATTGCCATTGTTCTACACCTCCGTGTGCATAAGCTTGTGTTCTTCCATGGTTGCGGTCCGGATCTCTGTGAATGCCGGAACGCTTATTTTTCTAACTCATATATCGGTAGTTTTCCTGTAAAATTAATAGCTGTCATGCAATTTCCTGCGTTGTACCGCTGCTGTTTTCTGATCAGGGTTTCATTTTAACAAAATATAGGATATAATTCAATCGCACCGGGAATTGAGCCCGCAATGCGTTTACGATTTTTACTATATTATAAGAAGAAAGGACATTGTTTATTATGTTATATATCATGAGACACGGAAAAACTGACTGGAATGCAGACCGCCGCCTGCAGGGAAGCGAAGATATTCCTTTGAATGAAGAAGGCCGCCAGATGGCGAGAGACGCGCGGAAAAAGTATGGGGATCTGCGATTTGATATCTGCTATTGTTCTCCCTTACAGCGTGCGCAGGAGACTGCTGAAATTTTTCTGGAAGGGAGCGGCACGCCGATCCTGACGGACGACCGTCTCCGCGAGATGGGATTTGGCATGTATGAAGGAACAGAACATGTCACACAGAAACCGGAATGTCCGGTATATACGCTGTTCCATGATCCTGTCCATTATCATGCTGTAGATGGTGCGGAAAGTCTTGAGCATCTGTATGCCCGCAGCGGCTCTTTTATCCACGATGTTTTAACGCCGGAAGTTGTTTCCGGAAAAAATGTACTGATCGTTGCCCATGGAGCCTTAGACTGCAGCCTGATCTGCCAGTATGAAGAGATTCCTCTTGAGCATTTCTGGGATCAGCTGCTCGGAAACTGCGAGCTTAGAAGATTGGCTTAGTTTTTGATTTGTTTAATCTGTCAGATTTTCTTTCAAAGTCTCGCGCACTGCGCCCGGACCTGCGATTTCTTTTACAAATAATTCTTCAATTTTCTCTCCGATACCGGCTTTGTAAAGATCGATGCCGAAAATATTTTCATTGGATAAAATATTCTTTAACTGTCCTGTATAGGATTCTTTCTCACCAAATTTTACATCTTTTAAGGCAGCTGTTAATTCTGCAAGCATTGGATCAGAAGATAATTCAAACTTTTCTCCCTTATCATCGATGCCAAGCAGATATCTGCACCATCCTGCAATTGCAAGTGGAATTGCTTTTAACTTCTTCGCATGCCCATATTGAGCCACATAGGCTTTGATCGTTTCGCCATAGCGAATGCCCACTTTCTGGGAGGTATCTGTTGCGATACGCTGCGGTGTATCCGGCATAAACGGATTTGGAATACGCACATTGATAACTTCATCCACAAAAGCTTCCGGTGATAAGATACCCGGATCTGTAACCACCGGCATTCCCTCTACAGGACCGATTTCATGGACAAGCCTGTTCAGTTCCTCATCTTTCATTTCGTCTGCAATCAGGGTATAACCTAAAACGCATCCGTAGACTGCAAGTGCTGTATGCAGTGGATTTAAGCAGGTTGTAACTTTCATGCGCTCTACTTTATTTACAGTATCCCGGTCTGTCATATAGACGCCTGCTTTTTCTAATGCAGGTCTGCCATTCGGAAAATGATCTTCAATCACAAGATACTGTGGTCCCTCTGCGTTTACAAACGGCGCTATGTATGTATTTTTTGAAGTGATGACCGGTGCAATATCCTCAATGCCAAGTTCCTCCAACGATCTGCAGACGGATTCTGCCGGTCTTGGGGTGATCTTATCGATCATTGACCATGGGAATGACACCTGATCTTCATCTGAAATGTAATTTACAAACTCGTCTGTTACATATCCTTTTTTCTCCCACTCTTTTGCCATGGTCAGAATGGAATTTCTTAATTTTTCTCCATTGTGAGAGCAGTTATCCATGGAAACTACTGCAAGAGGTGCCTTTCCTGCCTGAAAACGCTTGTACAGCAATGCACAGACAACAGCCATTGCAGACACCGGTTTTTCAGGTCCATTGTCAATATCTTTCTGAATAAATGGAAAATAATTTCCATCCACTCCCTTCAACGCATATCCTTTCTCCGTGATGGTAAATGAAATCATCTGGAGATTTTTATCGGAAAAGATTTCTTTTAACCGATCCCACTCCTCCGGCACTTCTGACTGCGCTTTGATTGCCTCTGCCAGAGAACCTAGCACCTTTTTATCCGTTGAGCCGTCGGCTTTTAATGTCACAGCTAAAACGAGGTTATCATACGGTCTGTATATTTTATCTACCACATCGAAATCAAACGTTTCCACACAGGTAATCCCTTTTTTCATCTCTCCGGAAGATATCAGTGTATCTGCGATCCCTCCGATAAAAATACGGAAAATATGCCACTTTTTCGATATCATAAGAAGGAAGTCCGATTCCTGCGTTTTTCCACTGTTCTTTTTCCTGCAAACCCTGTAATGTCAGTTTCATCTCTGCTCTCCTTCCTTTTTTGCAGCTTCCCACAGTCCGCGAAGATATGCTGCGCCTAATGCACGGTCATAAAGTCCATACCCCGGCATTGCTTTTTCTCCCCAGATCATTCTTCCGTGATCCGGACGGATCGGTCCATCAAATCCATCTTCATAAAGTGCTTTGATAACAGCATACATATCAAATGTGCCATCCTCGCTGAGATGTGCGCTCTCCTCAAAGTCTCTCATTCCGTCGTTAAATCTCAGGTTTCTGATATGTGCAAAATGGATTCTTCCCTTAAGTGCGTGAATCATCTCAACTAAGTTGTTGTTTAAGTTTGTTCCGTAAGATCCGGTACAGAAGGTAACACCATTGTGCGGGTTGTCTACCATCTTCATCATACGCATGATGTGATCCTTGTTGTTGATAATACGCGGAAGACCAAATACGCTCCAAGACGGATCATCTGGATGAATTGCCATATTGATATCATACTTATCACATACAGGCATAATTGCCTCAAGGAAGTACTTTAAGTTTGCAAACAGCTTCTCTTCGTCGATATCTGCATACTCCTCAAACAGCTGCTTAACCTTTGCCATACGCTCTGGCTCCCAGCCTGGCATAACTGTTCCGTTCATGTCATTTGAAATAGAATCAAACATCTTAGCCGGATCAATGCTATCTACTGTCTTCTGATTGTAAGCAAGAACTGTAGAACCATCCTTTCTCATACGTGCAAGCTCTGTACGAGTCCAGTCAAATACTGGCATAAAATTATAACATACCATATGAATATCAGCCTTACCAAGATTCTCAAGTGTCTTGATATATGCATCAATATCCTTGTCACGCTCTGGAGCTCCCGTTTTGATTGCATCGCTGATATTTACACTCTCAATACCAGGAAGGGTCAGTCCTGCTGCCTCTACCTCATTCTTAAGAGCCATAATCTCCTCATAAGTCCACAGCTCACCTGGCATTTTGTTGTAAAGAGTAGAAATAACACCCTTTACATAAGCTGTCTGTCTGATCTGCTGTAAGGTAACGGTATCATACTGGCTGCCGTACCATCTCATTGTCATCTGCATAACGAATTCTCCTCCTGTTTGAACTGCCAATTATCCATTACAGATAAACGGCAGTTTTATATATTTTTTACTATATTTACATAGTAGCATAGATCACTGTGATTGAAAATGTGTTTTTTTACATTTTTTGTGTGGTTTTTGGTAGTAAAATTTTTGTTCGTGCTGCAATCATACTTATAAAAACTGTGTCACATCTTTGCATGCCACATAGCTTAGTTCAAAGTTCTGCGCTGTCAATATTTTTGACTCTTTGTCATAAGATGGTGACATTTCTTTTGCACGTTTTTTAAATGTCGCAAAACTAACATCTGATTTTTGACCGCCGCAAACACAAAGATAAGCTGCATTTTTACTGTAAGCACGCTGCTCACAATTAAAATTCATACCATTGTGTGCTTCCAGTTTTTCACTGCACCATAATGCCAGATAGCCTGTTTCTTTGCGAAGGAATATCCAATTTTCTTCATGAATTACCTCATCAAAACGACACTCTGGGCAATATAAATGAGTATACCCAATTGGA